>Ga0307373_10000055_pt1 | contig 170960 bp, 138 predicted proteins | sample OX2MG_FD_202534 | JGI IMG/M metagenome (GOLD analysis project Ga0307373, IMG submission 202534) | Soil microbial communities from Risofladan, Vaasa, Finland - OX-2 | ecosystem: Environmental > Terrestrial > Soil > Coastal area > Acid sulfate soil | place: Finland: Risofladan, Vaasa...
CGCCTTTTTCGCGGAGCGAAAAGCGACTTTCTGGAGCCTGAGTTTGAATTTCCTGCCGCGAAACCCGGCTTGACCCTCAGGGCGAAATCTTCGCGGCCCACAAAGAAACAGAACGTTTGTAGTACGGGAGAAAGCTGGTCTCGATGAATTCGCACCTGCAAGTCTCATTGCGCGAGCTGCTATTCCTCGTCCTGTTCGCAGCGCTTGGGTTGGCGTCGCTTCGTGCGGGCGGGGTCGTCGCTTCCATCGTGGTCATGCTGGCAATCGTCGCCACAATGTGTTTTGCAATCCTCGCTTTCGTCGGCCGGCATTCAATTCAAGCGTTCGCGATCGGATTCTTGCTGCCGGTGATCGTTTATGTTGCCGCGATCCTGGTGGTCGGCAAGAGCGAGCTTGACCCATACGCGGGAAAATTACCGACGTCCAGACTGTTGCGCCCCATGTTTCGGCTGATGGTCAAGCCGACTTGGACCGATATGTCGACAGGCCAGGTGGTTCCGGACTATGATCCCGATACTGATCCAGGTGGGTACGGAGCAGCGCCGATGGCGTTTTCGGAATCTCTTGATCGCCGGACGTTCATGTCGCTGGGACACGTGCTTTTTGCCATGATGTTCGGATATGCTGGGGCGAAGTTTGCGGTCGCCGTGCATCGCGAGCAGCAGGAAATCCAATCGCGTTCCCGCGAACGGATGGATGCAGGCGAGTTGCACTAGGGCGAGTGAACCGAATCGCCCCATTCTGCCCAGTTTCCGCCCCTGCTGCACTTTGCTGACGCCAACGGGCCGCTGCACACCAAGCTGCCCTTGCAGGCCAACCCGCTTCTTGCCAGACTACCGCCCCCGCGGCGCCACAGCGCGCGGACATGTCTCGATACTGGCTCGGGTCTCATTTCTTTCCCACAAAGATGGGGGCGGCGATTTGCGCCCTGCGACGACATTGATGCGGCGGATCGCCTGGATCGCTGTGCTCGGTTGCCTTGCGCCGGCCTGGGGCTGCGCGTCGCCGATGTTCGTCATTCAGCAGGCCAACCCCGCCTTCGTGCCGGTCGCCAATCGCGAATTCGTCTGGAATACGCTCGTCGACGTGATCGACGACTCGTACACCATCGACAAAGAGGACCGAGTGCGGCTGGTGTTCGACCCGCAAACCGGCCAGAACACGCTGACCAACGGTCGCATCGACACGCACTTCGAAATCAGCGCCGGTTGGCTAGAGCCGTGGCGGACCGACACGGTCACTTTCTACGACAAGCTGGAGTCGACGCTGCAATCGATGCGGCGCAAGGCTGAAGTTCACGTGACCGCCGTTCAAGGCGGCTTCATGGTCGAGGTCAACGTGTTCAAGGAATTGGAAGACGTCCAGACGCCGATGTTTGCTCCGGCGTCGGCGGGCACGTTGCGCTACGACACGTCGCAGCGCCATACGGAAAACACGATTACGGCCCAACCATTCGTCTCGGGCTGGATTCCGCAGGGCCGCGATGCGGCGGCCGAACAGTACCTCATCAACCAGTTGATGAGCCGATTGGGGATCTTGCCGCCGATGTGGCAGCGCATCCCTGCTTTCTATCGGCCGCCGGCGCCGCCGGAGATATCCGGGCCGTAAGTCTTGCACGGCCAAGATGCAGTTGAAATATATTCGGACCGGTACCAGGGCGAGGACGTTGCCGACGAAACCACGGTTGCCGCCTCTTGTGATTCTAGCAGGCAGGTGTCACGCGGAGGCGCGGAGCCGCGGAGAGATATATGCTTTGCGCCTCTTCTCCGCGGCTCCGCGCCTCCGCGTGAGCTGATCCTTAGCGCTAGGTATGAAAAAGCGGCCGTACACAGGCAAGAGAAAGCAGCCTGGGCGCCGCTAGGAAGTGGCGGCGCTGAAGGCGGGCGCCTTGCTGACTGCCGGTTCGCTCTGCGGCAGCTTGATGGTAAAGGCGGTGCCTTTGCCCACGGTACTGTCGACGCGAATCCGGCCCTGGTGGGCTTCGATGATGTCGCGGCAGGCCGAAAGGCCCAAGCCGGCGCCGCCCTTGCCGCTGCCGTCGGGGCCTTTCTTCGTGGTGAAAAACGGATCGAAAATGCGCCGCAACGTCTCCGGCGACATGCCGCAACCGTTGTCGCGGACGGTCAACTCGACCATTGCGGGAGCAGCGTCATGCGTCAACCGCACGAGGACTCGGCCCCCCTCGGGCATCGCCTGCCGGGCGTTCACTAACAGGTTCAAGAGCACTTGCTGAATCTGGTTCGGGTTGGCCCGGGCCAGCGGGACGGTTTCGATTTGCCGATCGACCGCGATCCGATATTTGTTTAGCTCGCGTTCCAGCAGCAAGAGCGTATCGTCGATTAGCTTGACCATGTCGGTCGGCTCGAACGAGCCTGAACGGTTGCGCGCAAAGCCGAGCACCGTGTTGGTGATCTTGGCGGCGCGGTTGCCCGCGGCGAAGATCTTTTCGAAGGCCTTCTGCCGCGTTGCCGCGTCTTTGTGCCGCATGCCCAGCTTGGCGTAGTTGATGATGGTCATCAGCACGTTGTTGAATTCGTGGGTCGTCGTGCTGACCAATTCGCCGAGCGCGGTCAATCGCTGTGCGTGCGCAAGTTGTTCTTTGAGCATGGCGACTTGCTGCTCCAAGCTCTGGCCGCCTGCTCCCTCTCCGTTCGTCATACGCCTCATTCCCCCCGCCCACTCTTCGTCGTCGCGTGCCAAGACTATCATTGGCATCGTCGCATTCGGCTGGGCAACTGAAACTCAAGCCGTTATAATCCTCGCCGACGTAAGTCCTAATTGCCATGGAACTTGGCGAATTGGAGAAGCTGGGATGCACACGGCGGACTTGCTGGATCACGCGCTGCGGGCGGCTGAGCGTCTGGGTTATGAAATCCGACAAGAATGGTTAGGCGGCAGCGGCGGCGGCGACTGCGAAATCAAAGGCCAGAAGTGGCTTTTCGTCGACCTTTCGCTGAGCTTACCCGACCAACTGCACCTCGTCGTCGAGGCGTTGCGCCGCGAGCCCGCGGCGGCGAACTTGGAGCTTTCCCCGCCGTTGCGGCAACTCGTGCTAGGGAAAAAAGCCGCTTGAGTGCTTTGGAAGTGCTTGACTATAGGTGGACCATACTCTTATCCGTGTTCGATCCGTGTTTCATCCGTGGCTAAGCTGGGTCGTTTCCCCAATAGAGCCCGGCCGTCTCGATATATTTCTCCACGGCTCGCGGCGTCTGATAGCGAATGCTCAAGCCGGCGGCGACGCGGCGGCGAATCTCGCGGCTGCTCAAGTCGATCTGCGGCATCGAAACCTGGTGGCGGCGGATTACGTCAAGCCGCTCGGGCGAAACGAGAGGCGTCAATGTTTCAAGATCAGGCTCGGCAACTCCCGCACGACGAGCCGCGACCGGAATCGCCAGCTCGCAGATTCTTGCCGGCTCGCGCCAACCGGGCAGATCGATCAGAGAATCGGCGCCGAGCAGGAAAAATAGTTCGCGATCCGGCGCTTCGGCCCGCAATTGGGCCAGCGTATCGACCGTATAGCTGACGCCGCCGCGGTCCGCTTCCAGCCGGGACACGGTAAAAGCCTCGTTGCCGCCGATCGCCAGTTCGAGCATCTCGATACGTTGCTCGGCCGAGGTCACGGCATAATGTTGTTTGTGCGGCGGCGTGGCGGCGGGCAAAAACCAGACCTGGTCCAAGCCGCAAGCCTCTCGGCACAACTCGGCTAGCAGCAAATGCCCGTAATGCACCGGATCGAAGGCGCCGCCAAAAACTCCTAGCCGCATCTGCCGATCACCTGCCATTTCAGGGGTCTCATTTTTTCGCCAGTATCTATTGCTCGCCTCTACCTGAACAGCCCCTCCCAATTACGCGGCAAGCGCAATTCTGCTAGATCTGAAGGGAACCTCGCTCGCCCGAAGGCATTCCCGTGACGCACGACCGACAACAGCAACTCTTCGATCCCGAGCCGGCGCCCTGGGAACTCGACGACGCCCGACAGCACTGGGTGGCCACGATCGTCGTGCCCGGCGGCCCGCCACAAGAGCTGGATTACCTGGTTCCCGAAAGGTTGCGGCCGCAGTTGGACGTCGGCCGGCGGGTGAACGCGCCCTTGGGGCGCGGAGATCGCCCGGTGGTCGGCTACTGCACCAGCTTGGAATATCGCACGCTCGGCTCGCGGCGGCTCAAGGAGTTGGTCGATGTGCTCGACGAGGACACGCTCGTCAGCCCGGCCATGCTGCGTCTCACGCAATGGATCGCGGAACGCTATCTCTGCCCGCTCGGGCAGGTGCTCGAAACGGTCGTGCCCGCGGGCGTGCGCGACCGCGCCGGCACGCGGCTCACCACGCTACTCTCGGTCGAACCGAAGGTTGCCGCCCGGCTGAGCGAGCTGGAACTGCCGAAGAAACAACTGCACGTGCTGCGTTACCTGGCGGCCAGCCCTGAACCGCTGACGCCCGCCCAACTGGCCAGCGGCGCCGGCTGCACGCTCAGCCCGATCAATCTGCTGCGCCGCAAAGGCTTGATCGCCTCGCAAACGCGCCGCCTTCCGCGCGGCGGGCACGAAGTCGCCCCCGTGGAGCGCGACGACGATCACGAACTGAACGCCGACCAGCAAGCGGCGCTCGATTGCATCCTGACGGCGATGCGGTCGCGGCGGCACGAAACCGTGCTGCTGCACGGCGTGACGGGCAGCGGCAAGACCGAAGTCTACATTCGTGCGATTCAGGAAGTCGTGGCTTACGGCCGGCAGGCGATCGTGCTGGTGCCGGAAATCAGCCTCACGCCGCAAGCCCAAGAGCGGTTTCGGGCCCGTTTCGGCCAGGTGGCCGTGCTGCACAGTCATCTGACCGACGCCGAACGGCATTGGCAATGGCAGCGGATCGTGCGGGGCGAAGTCTCGGTGGTGGTCGGCGCCCGCAGCGCCGTGTTCGCCCCGACGCCGCACCTGGGGCTGATCGTGCTCGACGAGGAGCACGAAGCGAGCTTCAAGCAAGACACCGCCCCGCGCTACCACGCGCGCGACGTGGCGCTGCGCCGCGCGGCGACCGAAAACGTGCCCTTGGTGCTCGGTTCGGCCACGCCTTCGCTGGAAAGCTGGCACAAGGCGCAGACGGGCGAGTACCGCCTGCTCGCCATGCCGCGGCGCGTGTTCGATCGGCCGATGCCGTCGGTCGTGACGGTCGACCTGCGAAACGAAAGCCGCGCACAGTTCTCTTCCGGCGCCATCAGCCGGCCGCTGGCGGCGGCGATGAAAGAGGCGCTCGAAGCCGAAGGGCAGGTGATTCTGCTCCTCAATCGCCGCGGCTTTTCCACGCACATTCAGTGCCCGGCCTGCGGCGAAGCGCTGCGCTGCCCGAATTGCGATATCGCGCTAACGCACCACCGCGACTCGCACATCGCGCTGTGCCATTACTGCGATTATGAAATCCCGGCGCCGGGCAAGTGTCCGGCCTGCCAGTTCGCGGGCATTCGCTACGGCGGCCTGGGTACGCAGCGGCTGGAGAGCGAAGTTCGCGCGCGGTTCCCCGAGTATCCGATGCTGCGGATGGATGCCGATACGATGCGCGGCCCGGGCAGCCACGAGCGGGCGCTGACGGCCTTTCGCAAGGGCGACGTGCGGATTCTGCTCGGCACGCAGATGATCGCCAAGGGACTCGATTTTCCCGACGTTACGCTGGTCGGCGTAATCAGTGCCGACATCGCCTTGCACCTGCCCGATTTCCGCGCTGCCGAGCGCACGTTTCACCTGCTGGTGCAGGTGGCCGGCCGCACGGGCCGCGGGCCGAAAGGGGGCCGCGTGTTGGTGCAGACCTTGAACCCCGACCATGCCGCCATCAAGGCCGCCGTGCGGCACGATTACCAAACCTTCGCCGCCCAGGAACTGCCTAACCGCGAGATGCTGGCTTATCCGCCGTTCGCCTCGATGCTGCGGCTGGTGATCCGCGGCGAAAAAGAACCGACGGTTCAGGCCTTCGCCGCCGAACTGGGCGAGCAGCTTTCGGCGGCGCTCGTTCGCCACGAAGCCGAAGCCCGCGTGCTCGGCCCCGCCCCCGCGCCGCTCGCCAAGCTCCGCGGCCGCTATCGCTTTCAGCTTCAGGTTCAAAGCCGCCACGCCGAGCGGCTGCGCGCCGCCGCCGCCGAGGTCGCCGCCGCCATCAAAACGCCCGCCGACGTGCAGTGGATCGTCGACGTCGATCCGCTGGACATGCTTTGATGAAGTCGCCAGGAGAGCAGGGTTGGCGCCCGGCTCCATGAGTGCCTTGTCAAACCTGAATAACAGGGTGGCTGGCGGCTGAGCCTAGGCGAAGCCCCAGGCGCCCAACGATCTCCGCCCCGCGTTCTGCCTAACTGCCCTTGCCCCGCGCGGCGCGTATCGCTAACATCCCGCCGCTAACTTCGGGGAGGTTCTGCGCGGGGGCCGGCTGCGGAACGCCTCGCAAGTCGGCGCATGTCGAGGCCGTCGTATTGTCGGCCATTTCCGCTTCGAATCTTTAAGCCTTGAAAGGGTCGCCATGCGATTCGTCGCAGGCGCGGCTGGATGCGCGATCGCTTTGCTCGCTATGACGGGCTGCGCGCAGAATCCCTACGTCCTGCAAGGCAAATTGGAGAACTTGCAGCAGCAACACCTGGCGCTGAACCAGAAATATCAGGAGCTGCAAGCTCGCGCCAACACGCTCGATCAGGACAACCAAGAACAGCAAGCCCTGGTGGCGCAGGTCCAGCAGCAGCGCAAAGTGCTCGAAGACCAGTTGGCCGCCGTCCGCGAGCAACTCGGCGGGGCGACCGCGCAACTGGCGAAGCTGCGCGACGACCGGTTGGAGACGGAGAAGAAGGTCGACACGCTGACCGCTTCGATCAAGCGCAAAGCCGGCGCCACGATCACCGCCAATAACAGCCTCAAAGCTGAGCTTCCGGCGATCGATATTCCGGGCGTCGAAGTGCGGCATGACGGCGACGTGGTCCGCATCGAGCTGCCGGGCGCCCGGCTGTTCGAATCGGGCGGCGCCCGGCTGCTCTCGTCCGCCTCGTCGGTCATCGATGCGGTCGCGAACGAAGTGGCGCGCGTCTATCCCAACCAGTTGATCGGCATCGAAGGCCACACCGACAGCGATCCGATCAACAACCAGATGTGGCGCGACAACCATCATCTCTCGCTGGGCCGCGCGATGGCCGTCTACGATTACCTGGCCACGCGCAGCCATTTGAAGCCGCAGCAATTGTTCGTCGTCGGCCACGGCTCGAACCATCCGGTGGTCTCCAACGGCACCGCCTCCGGCAAAGAGCGCAACCGCCGCGTCGAATTGGTGGTCTACCCCGAGAAAGCCGCGACGCGGTAGCGGCAGTAGGGCAGACTTCCAATGCCCGTCTGCCGGCTTAATTCAGCCGGCCAGAGGTTGCCACGGATGAAACACGGATCGAACACGGATTAGAAAGATAAAATCCGTTTGTTTGCACCCACTGCGTACGGGGGGCGGTAGAGTTTCAAGGCGTTCTTATCCGTGTTCGATCCGTGTTCAATCCGTGGCTAGAGTCGCTCCACGCGGAGACGAGTTGCTATGGCGACGGCGCCTTCAGTTCGAAGTATCGCTTCAATTCTTCGGGCAAGTAACCGCGGCCTTGGCACTTCTGGTCTTTGAGCGACCAGGCGCCGTCTTGATACGCGTAGATGAAGACGAAGCTGCGCTTGCCATCGTCGCCCGAGTCTCGCGCCAGCTTGATCCTGCCTCGGCCGCCCCCTTTGACGCGATCTCGCTTTTCGAGCAGCCAACCGGCGACGTCGTCTCCTTTGATGACCCGGTCGACGCCGCTGACGACGACCTCCGCGGTGGGCGGCGCCGGCGAAATCTCTTTCGCAACGCGCACGCGCGGAGGTTCCAATTGGAATTCGGCGGTCAAGCGATTGTCGGACGCCGCCCGGGCGAACGCCGCTTGGGCGAAGGCCCGCAGCGAATCGGCCGGGTCCGCAACGCTTTTGCCGCAACCTGATGCAAGCAGACACGCCGAAACTGCCAGTGTGGACAGAGGGCATCGCTGGATCATGGGACTTCTCGCTTTCGGGGATTGGTCTTGCGCGCTGCGCCCGCGAACCACGACGCTCTTATGGCCGCGGGCGCCCGCCACAAACTTACTTCACAGACCCCGCCCGCGCAGCCCAAAAAAACGGCAAAACGTGGCGCTTTTTGTTGCTGCGTCGCTAGAATGGCGGCATGGCGCGAAAACGCATGAATCGCCGGTCGATCCCCTCGAACACCGCCCCACGAAGAGGAATCGCCTTCATGAATCGAACATTGTCGGACCGCAGTGTGGCAAGCCTCCTTCTGTTGTTGGCGGTCATTGGTTTTTGCCAAGGACCGGCGACGGGCGATGAGCCAACCGAGTCGGCGGCGACCGACGGCGAAGAGCAGTATCGGCAAGCAGCCGAGCACATGCGCCGGTTCGGGATGCGGCGAGCGGACGACGGCACGCCGATCAAACTGATCGATCGGCCGCTGTTGTCGTTCGGCGATTCCGCCCGCGCCTACAATCGCGGCACGCTCTGGGGTTGGGGCAAGGCGGGCAGGCCAGCCGCATTTATGGAACTCTTTCGGGCCGGCGACGAGGCGGATGAGTGGCATCATGCGGTAACGCTCTGTTCGTCGGAACGAGTGATCTTGAAAGCCTCGAAGGCCGACATTTGGACGCCGTCCCAGGCGCCCCCTGAGATGAAGCAAATCCCCGACGCGCCGGCGCCGTCGGAGACCCCGGCAAGGCGATTGCGGCAGATGAAAGAACTGGCGCGGCGGTTCACGGCCCACGAGATTTGGGGCTCACGCATTGAGCTGCGTTTGCTGGTGCAGCCGGTACACCGTTACGACGATCGGCCGTCCAAGATCGTCGATGGGGCCGTATTCGTCGTCGCCCACGACACCAACCCCGAGGCGGTGCTGCTGCTGGATGCGCTAGGCGCCTCGCCAGCGGAAGCCCGTTGGCACTATAGCCTCATGCGTTCGGGACACGCGGAAATTCACGTCGAATTCGATGAAAAAGAAGTCTGGACTTGTCCTCTCGCCCGCGTAGACGCCATCGGCCCGACCGCCGCCTATTCGTCATTCCGATTGCCAGTCGAGGCGGCTACGAAATCGAAGTGAAACGGCGGATCGCGAAAAACGCCGGCTCAAATCACCCGATTCGTCGGCGCGGCGCCGCGATTTTTTTCTACGAGACTGATTTCGTCTCATCGTCTTTCATCCATCGTCTCACGGGATGACTGCCGGCTTCGAGAATCCGGCGGATTACCAGCCGCTGGTAGAGACGTAAGGGGCGACTTAGAATCAAGAGTCGAACCCTCTCGACCGGCCGCGTGTCGCTTCGATGGTCAATTGGGCGGCCGTACTCTTCCATTGCCTTGGACCCCCTCGTATCCAGATGATCGCCATTATCGACTACGGCATGGGCAACCTGCGCAGCGTGCAAAAGGGGTTCGAGAAGGTCGGTCATCAGGCCACGATCACCAACGACCCGGCCGCGATCCGCGACGCCGCGAAAGTGATTTTGCCCGGCGTCGGCGCGTTTCCCGATGCGATGCAGGAGCTACGCCGCCGCGAGTTGATCGAGCCGATTCGCGCGGCAATCGAGTGCGGCAAGCCGTTTTTGGGCATTTGCCTCGGGCTGCAATTGCTGTTCGACGTTGGCTGGGAGGGTGGCCGGCACGAAGGACTGGGCATTCTGCCGGGCGAGGTGGTGCGGTTCGACGTGCCGCCGGAATACAAAGTGCCGCACATGGGCTGGAACCAGTTGGCCATCCGCCGCCGCGCCCCCCTGCTCGAAGGGCTTGCCGACGGGGCTTACGTCTACTTCGTCCATTCCTATTATGTCGTGCCCCGCGACCGCGAGGTGATTGCGACCGAAACCAGCTATCCGCAGCCGTTCACTTCCATGATCTGGCGCGACAATTTGTTCGCCACGCAGTTTCACCCGGAAAAGAGCCAAGCCGACGGGCTGCGGATGCTGAAAAACTTCGCCGAGCTTCCGGTTAGCCGGGAATAATCGGGACGGGGCGACGCGAATTCATATCTGTCACACGCTGGGAGTCGCGACGTGACCGGAGGAGTGGCAAGCCTTGGCGCTCTCGCTGGCGGAATTCAACCACCTGGTATCGCAATACGCCGTGGCGTTATATCGCCTGGCGTATCGCTTGGTGGGCGATCCGCACGAGGCCGAGGACGTGGTGCAAGACGTGTTTCGCTCGGCCTGGAAGAGCCGCCGCCGCTATGAATCGTCGCGCGGCGCCCGGGCCTGGCTGACGACGATTTTGCGGCGCCGGGTGGCCGACCGCTGGCGAAAACGCCCGCTGCCGAGCACGCTCGTCGAGGCGGAAACGCTCGAAATCGGCGTCGAACCGCCGCATCCGACCGAACAGCAGTACAGCGACGAAATGCAACAAGCGCTCGATCGACTGCCGGCCGAACTGCGAGAGACCTTGCTGTTGGTGGTGGTGGGCGAGTTGACGCACCAGGAGGCTGCCGACGTGCTCGGCGTCCCGCTGGGCACGGTGTTGTCGCGCGTCAGCCGGGCTCGGCAACGGCTGCGCGAGAACTGGCTCGCCTTGCAAAAGCGCGATTTGTAGCGCGGGAGAACGCCGTTCAATGTCCCCCCTGTGGCCCGAACGCGATGATTGGCCTGACGGCGCAAGCTGGCTCGACGCCGAATTGCGAGGCGCGACTCCGCCGTCCGATCTCGTCGCCCGGCTGCAAGCGATTCCCATCGAAAACGACGCCGATCTCGACCGCTTGCTGCGCGACGTGCCGACGCCCGCCGGCTTCGTAGGCCGGTTGTGCCAGTTCGGCGCCAGCCTCTCCGACGATCGCAAGCGCCGCGCCCGGGTCGAGCGGAAGGCCGTAGCGGTCACGCTCGCCGCGGTGAGTTGGTGCTCTTATGCGGCGGCGTTGATTTTGTGCTGGGCCGCCGATTATCAGCTTGCTCCTGGCAGGGGCGAGGGGTGGCTGCACAGTTCCAGTTTGGTCGAAAGCGGGGCCAGTTTGGTCGAAAGCGAGTTGGCCGCCGACGAGATCGCGACGATCCTCGACGGCGCTTTGCCGGTCGAGTCGCACGCGACGTCGGAAAACGCCGCGGCGAACCGCCTGGCGGCTGTGTGGCGCGAGTCGAGCGGCCTCAAGCAGCCGGGCCCCGAGCAACTGCTTGCGTTTTATTGGCCGAGCCAGTTTTCGCCCCGCTTCGATTTCTCGGTGCTGCTCGATTCGCCTGTCGTCGAGACGCAACCCGTCTTGGCGGCTGCCATTCCCCAGGGCGCTGGTTTCAATCGCGATTTTTTGTCGCGCACGGGCGTTTTCCCCCGCATCGATCCGCGGAACCAGCCCTGGAGCCGGCCGCCGCTGTCGGCCGCGAGGGATTGCCTGCCCTTTGTTCGCGAGTGCCTCGACGCCGGGCGTCTGCCGCCGCCGGCCGAGATTCGCCCCGAGGAGTTTTTGGCCGCGATCGACTACGGTTTCGATCGGCCTAAAACCGGCGCGTTGTCGTTGGCGGCGTTGGGCGGGCGGGCTACGTGGCCGTCCCCGCAGGGTTCCGCGACCAAGGATCGATCGCTGCGGTTGCTGCAATTGGCCGTTCAAGCAAAAGACGCCGCGAAGCCGAGCAACGGCTCGATCGCGGAGGTTGTCGCCGAAAATGTCCGGCTGAGCGTCCGCTTCAATCCGCAAGCGGTCAAGAGCTATCGCCTTTGCGGCCATGAACCCACACGTCTGGAGGGGCCGCACTTCGTGCCGGCTTGCGATCTATCGGCCGGCCAGGCGGCAACGGTGGTTTACGAACTCGAACTTTACGGCGCCGCCGACGCGGAAATTGCAACCGTCGCGCTTGAGTGGCGCGATGCGGCAAGCGACGCCCCGCAAGTTCGAACTCGATCGGTGCGCTCGCACGAGATCGCAGCGCCGCTGGGCAAAGCGGATGAAAGCGTGCAGTTGGCCGCGCTGGCGGTCGCCGCCGCCGAAATCCTTAGGCGGTCTCCGTTCGCCGAGCCGATATCGCCTGCGGAAATGCTGGCCCTGGCTCGCGCCGCACGGGCCGGCGCCGAGCGGCCGCAAGAATTCAAGCCGTGGATTGAACTCTTCGAGCGGATCGTGGCGGTCGAAAGCCGCAGCGAGCGGGCGCCCATTGAACGAGAGGGGCAAGCGCGATGAACGGTCGTTACTGGTTGCGGCCCGAAACCGATCGACTCCCGGCCGGCGCCGGCGGTAGCGATCGTGCCGAATCGAGCGGCGCGGGCCGGCAGTTTACGCTCACAAGCGCATCGAATTCCTTGCTTCGAGTTGGCGGACTTTATAAGCTGGAATCGATGGTCTGGTTCTGCGACCATCATCTCGACAAGCGGTCCCGGAACCCGCCTTGTTTCTCTGGCGCCTTCGTGCGAAAAACGCCAGTCGTAAAAGGATGACACGAATGAGATCAGTTTTCACTCGCGGCTGCCTGCAAGCGGCCGTACTGTGCTGCGCGTTGGTTGCGGGCCTGCTCGGCTCGGGCCGTTCGGCCTTGGCGGAAGAAGCCTACGAGAAATTCATCGGCGGCTTGAAGGACCAAGGACTGTACGACATCGCGCTGGAATACGTGCGGTCGATGAAAGACAGCCCCTTGATTACCCAGGAGCAGCGCGAGGAGATTCCCTTGAAGGAAGGGGAACTGCTCGTCGACAGCGCCCAGGCCGAGCGCGATACGGCGACCAAGTTCAAGCAATTGGACCAGGCGCGCGAACGCTTCGAAAGCTTCATCAAAGCGAACTCTTCGCACCCCAAAGCCGCCGACGCCGAGTTGCAACTGGGCGCCGTGCTGGTCGTTCGCGGCAACTCGCTGGTCGAACAGGCAAACCGCCCCGCGAACGCGGCCAAAAAGGATCAACTGCTCAGCGACGCTCGCGAGCTGATGTCGCAAGGCCAAAAGGTGTTCAACGCCGCCGAAGAAAAATTCATCGCCGAGGAGAAGAGCTACGACCGCTTCATCGACCAGAAGAAGGATCCCAAGAAGTTCGAGGCTCGGCGGATCGCCCGCGCCCGGGTGCTGGAAGCGAGCTTGCGTTCGGGCGACGTGATCTTTTCGCTGGCCAAGACGTATCCCCAAGGTTCGGAAGACGCCCGCAAGCTGCTGCAAAAGGCGGCGGACAAGTTCGCCGAAGTCTATAGCAAGCACCGCCAGGTGCTGGCCGGCCTGCTGGCGCGGATCAAAGAGGGCGAGTGTTACCAGAACATGGGCGAGACGAAGCGGGCCTTGGGCTTGTACGAGACGATTCTCGGGCAGCCCGACGACGACGCGCTGCGCAAGATGAAGTCCGCCGCCATGCACCTGGCCATGCAATGCATGGTGACCGACGCCGAGAAGAAATACGACATCGCCATCGCCAAGGGGCAAGAGTGGCTCGGCAAGGCCCGCCCTGACGAGGAACGCTCGCCCGACGGCCTGGGCATCCGCTATCACCTGGCGCTGGCCGACAAGAAACTGGCCGATTCATTGGAAAAGCCCGATGAGAAGGGGCGCAAGAGCGCCCTCGTGGCCGACGCGCGCAAGCAAGCCAGCTACGTGCGGAAGATGCCCGGCGCGTACAAGGTCGATGCCGACAAGCTGTACGCCAGTCTCGGCGCCGGCGACGACTCGGCCCAGAAAGAGCCGACCAACTTCGTCGAAGCCCGCGATCGGGGCCGAGAGATGTTGGAGCGATGGCAAGAAAGAGAGCAGGCGATCAAGAACGCTCCGGTGATGAAGGACCAGGCCAACGTTCCCAAGTACCAGCAAGAGTCGGCCGAATTCCGGGCCAAGGCGCTGGAGTACTTCCACCGGGCGATGGAGCTGCGCGACGACGAAACGTCGATCGACGACGTCAACATCGTGCGCTATTATCTGTGCTTCCTGGCCTACAACTCGGGGCAATTCTACGACGCCGCCGTGATGGGCGAGTTCCTGGCCAAGAACTATCCGCAAAGCTCCGGCGGCCGGCAGTGCGCCAAGATCGCCTTGAGCGCCTACCAGCAAGGGTATCTCGACAAGCGCGCCATTCAGCCCGAGTTCGACAAGCAGAAGATGGTCGAAATCGCCGAGTACATCACCCTGCGCTGGGCCGGCCAGGAAGAAGCCGACGAAGCCTGGACGACGCTGATGGAAATCGCCATCTACGACAACGAAACCGACAAGGCCATCGAATACCTCGACAAGATCGCCCCCGATTCGCCGCGTCGCGGCAATGCCGAGCTCAAAGCCGGCCAGGCGTTGTGGGCCGCCTACCTGACGGCCGGTCGCGCCGCCGCGGCCCAGCGCCGGCCGCAAGCCGAACTCGACGCGATGGTGGCCAAGGCCAAGGCGACGCTCGAAGACGGCATCAAGCGGATGCGCGTCGGCGTCGACAACGGCGCGGCAGTCGTTTCGCCCACGCTCGCCGCCGCGACCCTCTCGCTGGGGCAAATTCTCGTCGATTCGGGCCAGGCCGAAAAGGCGATCGAACTGCTCAACGATCCGAAGATCGGACCGCTGACGCTGGTGGCGGCCAAGGATCCGGCCGTTGCGCAAGGCAAATTTGGCATCGAGGCCTACAAGCTGGCGCTGCGGGCCTACGTCGCCACGCAGGCGCTCGACAAGGCCGAACAGGCGATGAACGATCTGGAGAAGCTGGCCGCCGCCCAAGGGGGCGACGACGTGGCCGGCACGCTCACGCGGATATACGTCGGCCTGGGGCGCGAGCTGCAGGCGCAAGTGACCCGGCTGCGCCAGGAGAACAAGGACGAGGAACTGGCCAAGGTCTCCAAGGGCTTCGAGCTGTTCCTGGAACGAATTCTGGAGCGGAAAACGGGCAACGACTTCCGTTCACTGAACTGGGTCGCCGACACGTTCTACAATTTGGGCAGCGGCTACGATGCCGGCGGGGCCAAGCAGCTCTCGCCCGAAGCCAAAGCCTATTACGAAAAGTCGCTTAAGGCCGATCAGCAGATTTTGGCCGAGGCCAAGAACAACAAGGGCTTCTTGGAAGAGCCGAATTTGGAGTTCGGCGTCAAATTGCGGATGGCCCGCTCCGAGCGCCGCTTGGGGCAATACAACGACAGCATCAAGCAGTTGACGGAAATCCTCAAGCAGAAGCCGACGCTGGTGGAAGTGCAGCGCGAGGCGGCGGAGACGCTGCAAGACTGGTCGACGATCAAACCAACCTATTACAAGCTGGCGATTCTCGGCGCCGTCAAGCAAAAGGGCGCCGGCGGCCGTCAGGAGAACCTGATCTGGGGTTGGGCCACCCTGGCGGTGAGAGTGCAGTCGAACAAGGAGTTCGACGCCGACTTTTACGAAGCTCGCTACAACCTGGCCAAGTGCCACATGGAACAGGCGAAGCTGGAAAAGGACCCCGCCAAGAAGAAAGCCCTGTTGCGCCAGGCGGAAAGGGACATCACCTACACGGCCAGGCTCTGGCCCGAGATGGGCGGCCCCGAGGCGCGGAAAAAGGCCTCCAGCCTGTTGGAAACCATTCAGAAATTGCTAGGCGTCAAGCCGACCGGCCTGCCGGCGCCGAAGGCGATCGCGGCGCCGAAGCCCGCCGCGCCGAAGGTACAGCCCGCCGTCAGTTCGCAGCCCTCGGGTTCGCCGGCGGCCGCGAGCGGCGTGAAACCGTTCGTCAAGCCCACGGTGAGCGTCGGCTCGCAAGACGCCTCGAACAAATAGCCGGCCGCCGGAAAGCGGTCATTGCCATACAACCTAACCAAAAAACTTCAGCGAACAGATCGAAAGCGTTCAAGGAGTTGCAGATGAAGAAGCTTGTCCTCGCCGCAGCCGCGGCGTGCTGTGCGTGGGGGCCGATCGCCGCCCGGGCGGCCGATGATACGATCCGCAAAACGAACGGAGAGCAAGTCAAGGCCCCGGTGCAATCGGTGAGCAAGGACGGGGTGACCTTCGAGAAAGGCAGTAAGCAAGAGACGCTCAAGCCGTTCGAGGTCGCGGCGATCCGTTTCAGCGACGCTCCGGCCACGATGATCTCGATCATCGCCCAGGTCATCAACGGCGGCTATGAAAACGCCTTGAGATCGCTGGGCGGCATCGACCCGGGCACGTTGGAGCGCGCCGAATCGAAGCAGGAATTGCAATACCTCAAGGCCTATTGCAACGGCCGGCTGGCGTTAGGCGGCAGCGTCGACGTGAACGAGGCCGGCAAGCAATTGCGAGAATTCGTCAAGGCTTGCCCGGACAGCTACCACTACTATCCGGCCAACGAGTTGCTGGGCGATCTGGCCGCGGCGGCCGGCAAGTATGACGCCGCCGCAACCTTCTACAAGGTGCTGGCCGACTCGCCGTTCGACGAATACAAGACGCGGGCGGGCGTGGCCATCGGCCGGGCTAGGCTGGCCGAGAAGAAGTTTCCCGAGGCGCTCAAGGAATTCGAGACGGCGCTGTCCTTGGCCGAGAAAGGCAGCGGTCCGGCGGCCGACGCCGCCAAGCAATCGGCCCTGATCGGCAAAGCCGCCTGCCTGGCCGAGACGGGCAAGCCGGAAGAGGGCCTCAAGGTGATCGACGAGGTGTTGGCCAAGCTGTCGCCCGAAGAGGTCGATCTGCACGCGCAGGCGTACGTGGCTCAAGGCAACTGCTATCGCAAGATGCCCGAGCACGCCAAGCAAGCGCTGATTTCCTTCCTGCACGTCGACGTGTTGTATTTCTCGAACGCGCAGGCCCATGCCGAGGCGCTGTGGAACCTGACCGCCTTGTGGATCGAAAACGGCAAGCAAGAGCGAGCGGTGCAAGCCTCGGAACTGCTCAAGCAGCGATATCCCAACAGCCCCTGGGCCAAGCTTTGAGGCCAGCGGCTTTCAAGTGAATTCGAAGCAATCCTGACGAAACCTTTCCAATTCAAGCCGGCTGAGCGATTCAACGGCGACTTTTTCGGGAGACGATCATGCGTGTTTGGCGTGCATTGGGCGGGCTGAAGATAGGGGCCTGCGGCCTGGCCCTGTTGACGTGCGGGCTGTTTGCAGCCGTCTGGTTGAGCGCGCCCGCCGCGGTCCGCGCTCAAGACCTGGATAAGGAAGCGGACGCGGCTGCCGAACCGGCTGCCCCGGCTGCAGCCCCCGCGGCCGCTCCGGCGGCGGGCGCCCCGGCGGACGAGAGCGCACCGCCGCAAAAGAGCCAATTGCGGTTCTTCTTCGACGCCTTGGGCGTCAAATACACGGTCGTCTTTCTGGCCTTGTCGTTCACCTTCGTAGCGCTGATCGTGATGAACGTGCTCACGCTCCGCCGCTCGGCCATCGTGCCGCTGCCGCTGGTCGAAGCCTTCGAGGCCCATCTCAACGAAAAACGCTACCAGGAAGCTTACGACCTGGCCAAGAACGACGATTCGTTCCTCGGCCACGTGCTGTCGGCCGGATTGGGCAAGCTTTCGGCCGGCTACCCGCAGGCCATCGAGGCCATGCAGGAAGTGGGCGAAGAAGAGACGATGAAGCTGGAGCACCGCCTGGGCTACATCGCCTTGATCGGCACGATCAGCCCGATGGTCGGTCTGCTGGGCACGGTCGACGGTATGGTCTACGCATTCCAGGAAATTGCGAAAAGCGCGTCACAGCCCAAGCCATCGAAGCTGGCCGAAGGTATCTCGATGGCTTTGATTACGACGCTCGTCGGGCTATGGCTGGCCATTCCGGCGATCGCGCTGTTCGGCATCATGCGCAACCGCATGGCCCGGCTCACGCTGGAAGTCGGCATTCTCAGCGAAGGGCTGATGAGCCGCTTTCAGAACGTCGGCGCCAAGAAGGGTTAACGCTAGGTTCTTCGACAACGCAGGGCCCCAGCATGGCAAAACGCAAACAGTTCAACATTTCGGCCGAAGGCGACATGACGCCGATGATCGACATGACGTTTCAGTTGATCGCCTTCTTCATGGTGCTCATGAATTTCGGCGAAGCCGAGCAGGACGCGCGGATCTTGCTGCCTTCCAGCCAGTTGGCCAAGCCGCCCGACGCTCCGATGGAGTCGCCGCTGGTGCTGCAACTCACCAAGCAGGGCACGGTGCTGTTCGGGGGCGACGAAGTGCCGATTCCGGAAATGAAAAGCCCCCTGCTGCGCGAGAAGCAGGTGCTCGAACGGCAAAACAAGAAGCCTGCGGACGCCTCGGTCATCATTCGCGCCGACGGCGGCGCCCCGACGGGCGTCGTGCAGGAATTGATTCAGGTGTGCCAGGACAACGGCTTCGAAAAATTCTCGTTGCGAGTCAAGCAGGAGGCGCTGCCTTAGCGGCGGGAGTCCAACTATGAAAATCCGTAAATCCGCCGCCTCGGCAAACGACAAGGTCGAGATGCAAATGACGTCGATGATCGACGTCGTGTTCCAACTGCTGGCCTTCTTCGTGATGAGCTTCAAGATCGCCACGCAAGAAGGCGACTTCAACATCAAGATGCCCCTGGCCGCCACGCAGTCCCAGAGCGAAACGCCCCCGTTGCCGCCGATCAAGGTGCGGCTGACCGCCGCCGCCGACGGTACGCTGGGCGGCATCCGCATGGGCGAGCAGGCCCTGAGCAGCTTCACCGACTTGAACAACGCGATCATGGGCATCGTCGGCACGGCAGCCGGTCCAAGCGAGGAAGAGTCGCCCTACGAGGTCGAACTCGACGCCGACTATAAGCTGCGTTACGAAAACGTCGTGGCGGCGATCACCGCCGTCTCAGGCCACGTCGATAAGAGCGGGCACATCGTCAAGCTCGTCGAAAAGCTCAAGTTCGCCCCGCCCAAACCGCCGCAGTAGCACGGATGTCCCTCTGGCGACTCATCCTCTCGAGCCTCTGGCATCACCGGCGGATGAACGCCGCGGTGGCGCTGGGCGTGTTGGCCGGCACGGCCGTGCTGACCGGGGCGCTGTTGGTCGGCGACTCGGTGCGCGGCAGCTTGCGGCGCCTGACGCTCGATCGGCTGGGCGTGATCGACGAGGCGCTCGTTTCCGATCGGTTCTTCTCGGCGGCCTTGGTTAACGAGCTGGGCGCCGAGCCGGAGTTTTCCGCGGACTTTGCAGCCGCCGTGCCGCTCGTGCTCCTCGAAGGGAGCGTCAGCCAGCCCGACAGCGGCGCCCGAGCCAGCGGCGTCGCTTTGCTGGGCTGCAACCGCCGCTTCTTCACGCTCGACGCCGACCGCCGCGGCAATGCGCCCGGTCAAGGCGAAGTCTTGGTCAATCAGCCGCTGGCCGACGAATTGGGCGTCAAGCCTGGCGATGAGGTCATCGTGCGGCTGCCGCGTTCGAGCGAAATCCCGCCCGATAGCGCGTTGGGACGCAAGACCGAGACGATCGCGAATCGCCGCGTGCGCGTGCGCGAGATTCTGCCCGCCGCAGGACTGGGCCGCTTCGCCTTGCGGCCCAACCAGCAGCAGCCGATGAATGCGTACCTGAACCTGGAGGAATTGCAAACGGCCCTCGATCAACCCGACCGAGTCAACGCGATCCTGGTCGCCGGGCACGACGTCGACACGCTGCCGCCGGCGGAAAACGAAGAGCGGCTCGATCGGCTATTGCAACCGCGTCTGAGCGACTTCGGGCTGTCGCTCGTGCGAAACGAGCGAGGTTACTTCAATCTCTCCAGCGAGCGGATGCTGTTGGACCCAGCCATCGAAACCGCCGCGATGGAAGCGTTCAAGGCCGATCGTCCGCAGCCAGCCTTGACCTATCTGGCGAACTACATTCTGGCCGGCAAGGACGATCGCGGAAAGATTCCCTATTCGACGGTCGCCGCGCTGCCGTTGAGCGATTCGGCGCCCTTGGGGCCGTTCATGACGCCCGAGGGAGAGCCGATCGTCGAACTCGGTCCCAACGAGATATTGCTCAATCGTTGGGCCGTCGACGATTTCGCCGCTCAAGGCGTCAAGCTGGCCCCCGGCGACCCGATCCGCCTGACCTACTTCGAGCCCGAGAGTATGCACGGCAAAGTGCTCGAATCGACGAAGACCTTCAAGTTCAAGGCCGTCGTCTCCGTGCAAGGCCCGGCCCTGGATCGCGATTTCACGCCGGAATTGAAAGGCGTCACCGATCAAGAGTCGCTGGCCAATTGGGATCCGCCGTTTCCGTACGATGCGGCGCGCGTCCGCAGCACGCCTCCCAACGACCAGGACGAAAAGTACTGGGACCTTTATCGAGCCACTCCCAAAGCGTTCATCTCGCTGAACACCGGCCGCAAGCTGTGGGGCAGCCGCTTCGGGCGCACGACCACGATCCGCATCCCCGCCCCGCAGGATGCTAGCCGCGCCGATCTGGCCGCTGAACTGCGGCAGGCGCTGGCGCCGAAGCAGGCCGAACTGGGCTTCGCCTTTCGGCCGGTCAAGCGGCAAGGTCTGGCGGCCTCGGCGGGCACGACCGATTTCAATCAACTGTTTCTCGGGTTTAGTTTCTTCATCATCGCCGCGGCATTGATGCTGGTCGTGCTGCTGTTTCGGCTAGGGGCCGAGCAGCGGGCGAGAGAAATCGGCATTCTGCTGGCCGTCGGTTTCAAGCTTCGCCAGGTGCAAGGCGCCTTGCTGGCCGAAGGCTTCTTCGTCGCCGCCTTAGGCGCGTTGGCGGGCGTGGCGGCGGGCGTGGGCTACGCCTGGCTGATGCTCGCCGGCCTGCGCACGCCCGGCTGGTGGCTGGCGGCCGTGAGCAGCCCGTTCTTGCAGCTCCACGTTTCCAGTCAAAGTTTGCTCGTCGGCTACGCCAGCGGCGTGCTCGTCTCGCTGTTGGCGATCGCCTGGCCGGTTTGGCAGATGCGCAAGATCTCGGTGCGGCGGTTGCTGGCGAATCAAGCGGGTGAAGAGGCCGCCGGCGTGCGGCGCCGCGCGAGCCTGAGCCGATTCGTGGGCGCCTCGTCGCTGGCGATGGCGGTCGCCGCCGGCGCCGCGGCGACGCGTTTGCAAGGCGAGGCTCAGGCCGGCGCCTTTTTCGGCTCCGGCGCACTGGTGCTGACCGCGCTGTTGGCCTTCGTCTGGGCGAGATTCCGTATGGGCGACACCGGTCAGCTCATTCGGCCGGGCGGCGGCGCGCTGGTGCGGCTGGCCGTGCGAAACGGCGCCCGCAATCCGGGCCGCAGCACGTTGACCATCGGCCTGGTGGCCTCGGCCAGCTTTTTGATCATCGCCATCAGCGCGTTTCGGCTCGACCCGCCCGAATCCGTTCGCCGGCGCGAGAGCGGCAGCGGCGGCTTTCCGCTCTTTGCCCAGAGCGATCTGCCCATCTATCGAGATTTGAACGGCGACGAGGGGCGCGAAGAGTTGGACTTTTCCGCCGCCGACGCCAAACAACTCGCCGGCAGCGAAATCATCTCGCTGCGCGTCAAGCCGGGCGACGACGCCAGTTGTTTGAACTTGTACCAGCCGCGGCAGCCGCGCGTGCTCGGCGTCGGGGCGGCGCTCGTCCGCCGCGGCGGATTCGAATGGGGCGCCTCTGCCGCCACGACGCCCGCAGAACAAGCCAACCCTTGGCTGCTGCTCGACAAGCCAGCAGGCGCAAGCGGCGACGCCGCGGATGTCGTGCCGGTCGTGATGGACGCCAACACCGCCACTTATAGCTTGCACCTCGGCGGCATCGGCGCGACCTATGAAATCCCCGACGGACGCGGCGGCCAACTGACGCTCGAAATCGTGGGCTTGTTGAAGAACAGCCTGTTCCAGGGCGACTTATTGATCGGCGAGCAGGCGTTTCTGGCTCACTTCCCCGAAACGAGCGGCTACCGCTATTTCCTGATCGACGCGCCCGAAAACCAGCAAGCCGCGGTTGAAACGGCCCTGGAAAACACCCTCGGCGACTTCGGCTTCGACGTCGAGCCGAGCGCCCGGCGGCTGAGCGACTTGATGGCCGTGCAGAACACCTATCTTTCCACGTTTCAAAGCCTGGGCGGGCTCGGGCTGCTGCTCGGCACGTTCGGGCTGGCCGTGGTGCAATTGCGCAACGTGTTGGAGCGCCGCGGCGAACTGGCGCTGCTCCGCGCCGCCGGCTTCCGCCGCTCGATGCTGGCCGAAATCGTGATGCTCGAAAACGCCTGGCTGCTCGTCGGCGGGCTGGCCGTAGGCGTGCTGGCGGCGTTGGTGGCCATTGCGCCGCACCTGGCCGGCGGCGCCGCGACGATCCCTTGGCGGTCGCTTGCCGCCACGCTAGGCGTGGTGTTGGGCGTTGGACTTGCCGCCGGGTTGATGGCCGTCCGCGCCGCGCTCTCCACGCCCTTGCTGCCCGCGCTGCGGGGAGATTGACGCAAAGCGGCGATTGTTTTTCGCCAATCGCCCTGGGGGCTCCCTGCCGGCGCGATTGCGCTGCACAGGAATCGCTGAACTGCTAAACTGGCGGTTTCCCATGACTGCGATTTGCCTTTAACCGAGCCCGCCGATGAAGAATTTCGTAATCGTTCTGTTGTTTATCGCCCTGACGGCCCTTTGCTGGGGCGTCTACGGACCGGTGCTCCGCGTGGGCCAGGCGGGCATGGCGATCGACCCAGCGCACGTGCCGCACCTGAAGCCGTTCATCTGCGTCGGCGTGGCATATTTCATCATCGCCATTCTGGCGCCGAGCCTGCTTTTGCACTTTCGCGGCGAGCGCGGGCGCTGGACGGCCCGCGGCACGATCTGGAGTTTGCTCTCGGGAGCGGCCGGGGCGATTGGCGCGCTGGGCATCATTCTGGCGTTCGCCAATCACGGCAGCCCGATTCTGGTGATGCCGCTGGTGTTCGGCTGCGCCCCGGTGGTCAACACGTTCTATACGATGTTGACTCATAAGGACCATGCGAAGCCCGGGCCGTTGTTCTTCGCCGGTTTGATCGTGGTCGCCGCCGGCGCGATGACGGTGCTCGTCTTCAAACCTGCTCCGGCGAAAGCGGCGGCTGTGGCTCAAGCAGGTCAAAATGGCAAAGCGGCTGCGGCGAAAACGGATAAACCGGCCGCTCAAGCGAGCGAAAAAGCATCGCCCGAAAAAGCGGCCGCCGGACATGAATCGGCCGCCAGCCGAGTCGCCGATATGACGATGGTGCTGGCCTTCGTCGCGCTGACGGCGCTGTCGTGGGGCGTCTACGGTCCGGTGTTGCACAAGGGGCAGATGTTGATGGAAGGCAGCCGGTTGAGGCCGCTGGTTTGCGTCGGCATTTCGTACTTCGTGATTGCGGTCCTGGCGCCGGTGGCCTTGATGCTGGTGATTGAAGAGCAAGGTCAGTTCACGTTCAGCGGTACTTTGTGGAGCCTGGCCGCCGGCGCCGCTGGCGCCCTCGGCGCCCTCGGCATCATCATGGCCTTCACCTTTGGCGGCAAGCCGATCTACGTCATGCCGCTGGTGTTCGGCTGCGCCCCGGTGATCAACACCTTCGTCAGCCTGATTGGCAGGCAGGTGGGGACCATCAGCCCGTTGTTCTATTCCGGCTTGATCATGGTCGCCGCCGGCGCCGTGACGGTGTTGGTCTTCGCCCCCAAGCACGGACACGGACCGGCGCCAGCCAAAGAGCGGGCCCAACCCAAGGTCGCAGAGCAGCCGGCCTGAGCGCGCACGCAAGCTCAAAAGTCGAACACTTCCATGAGCGATAAGCTCAAGCCCGGAATCAATTCGGGCAAGCTGATCGATTCGCCCGCCGAGAAAATGCGCGGCTTCGCGTCGCGGCGGTGCTCCGTAAGCGTTCGCGTCTCGGGATCGGCCACCCAGACGATCCGGACGCCGGCTCGCAGGTAGTCGCCGACCTTGCGCTCGATGTAGGGCTGCGTGTCGTTTTTACTGACGACTTCGACGACCAAGTCGGGGATGGTTTCGAGATAGCCCTCCCTCGTATGCCGCGCTGGCAAGGAAGCGGCCGTAATGAAGAGAACGTCCGCGCCGACGACACGATCTGGATTGCGCCACAACAGAATGCCGGTCTCGCCGCAAGAGACCGTGCCGTGCCCTTGTTTTTGTCCCGCTTCGACGAGCGCGTTCGCCAGCAGGGCTTCAACTTGGCCGTGAATGTGCCCCGGCGGCGACATGGCGATCAACCTCCCATTATCAAGTTCATAATGGACCGGCCCGGACGGCAACTCACGCGGCATTTCCGCCAGATCAGCCGCCGTGAACGGCCGTGGAGCCGCTTCGAGCGGAGGACGGGGTTCGACAATGGCCATGACCGCGATCTTTCAAATCGGGACAAACGCTAATGCTTAGCAGACTGACGCTACAATTGTACCACGCCGCCGCCCGCGAAAGCTAATCTGCCGCTGCCGCCGCGGCGTCGATAACTGCACGAACCAGCCGCGCGGCCTTGCGATGACGATTGTCCTGGGACTTTTCCCCATCGCGGTACGGGAGATGCACGTGGTGGACGGTTTGGTCTACACTTGCGAGATGCCGCAAACGCCGCCCGCCCCGATGCCAGCGGCTCCTGGCAGGTAATCTGCTTTCAAATCGCTCGGCAACAACCAAAACAAGTCATTGAGGAGAAAACTCGTGCGAGTCCTAACTGCGTGGTTCGTCGTCATGGCCGCATCGCTGTCGATCGTCGCCTCGCTGAAGGCCGCCGAGAGCGGCGCGCCAAGCTATGAACAAACCGTCGATCGAGCAATTCAGTTCTTGCGTCAGAAGGGGCAGGCCGAAGACGGTTCGTTCTCGAAGCAGGCCGGTCCGGGGGTTACGGCGCTGGTCACGACGGCCGTGTTGCGGCACGGCCGCACGACGCGAGATCCGCTGGTCGCGAAGGCGCTTGAGTATCTCGAAAGTTTCGTGCAGCCCTCGGGCGGCATCCACGCGCCGAACAGCCGGCTGCCGAACTACGAAACCTGCCTGGCGGTCGTCTGCTTCAAAGAGGCCAACGCCGACGGCCGCTACGACCAGTTGTTGAAAGACGCCGACGCTTTCATCAAGGGAATCCAGAAGGATAACGACGAAGGTAAAGACGAATCGGACGTCAACTATGGCGGCGCCGGCTACGGCAAGGGCGGGCGGCCCGACCTGTCGAACACGCACTTTCTGATCGAGGCCCTGCGGGCGACGGGCAACGACGCCGACGACGAAGCGGTGCAAAAGGCGCTCGTCTTCGTCTCGCGCTGCCAGAATCTGGAATCGGAGCACAACACGACCGAGTTCGCCGCGAAGGTGGACGACGGCGGGTTCTATTATTCGCCATCGGGCGAGGGACTGGACCCGGCGGGCAAAACGGCCGACGGCGGCTTGCGCAGCTACGCCTCGATGACCTATGCCGGGCTCAAGAGCATGCTCTTCGCCGGCGTCGGCCCCGACGACCCGCGCGTCAAGGCGGCCTACGATTGGGTCAAGACGCATTACGACCTGGACTCGAATCCGGGCTTGGGCCAGGCCGGTCTGTATTACTACTATCACCTCTTCGCCAAAGCGCTCGATGCGCTCGGCCGCGACACGATCACCGACGCCGACGGCCAGAACCATGATTGGCGGCAAGAATTGACCGCGGCCCTGGCCGAGCGGCAGAACTCCGACGGATCGTGGACGAACCGCGAAACTCGCTGGCTTGAAGGCGATTCCAACCTTTGCACCGGATTTGCCTTGCTGGCGCTGAGCTACTGCCGTCCCGCCAAGTAGATCGCCGGCGCCAGCCGAACTTCGCGAACTCCGGCGGCATCGAGTTTGCCGATTATTTCAGCCAGGAAACTTTCAATGTCTGCGTCGAGGCGAGCCGATGGTTGAAGGCAGGGAAGGATTGTCGCGCGGCGTTCGTGGCCAGGCTTGCGCGGCGACGAATCCCCGAGGAGATTTCATGATGGTGCAGTCGATTAGCGGGAATTCGTTCGTGGCTCAAGCGGCCGCGCAGGCCCAGCAACAAACCGCGGCCGCAGCCAAGTCGAATTCCAACGCTTCGCAGGCCGCTCAAGACACGTTAAGCCTGTCGGCCGCGGGCTTGAAAGCCAGCGGCGGCGACCCTGATGGCGACGGGGACGGACATTAGAAATCTCGGCTCATCGCCCCCAAGAAGCGCCGTCGCAGGCAGTCCGCTGACTTGCGACGGCGTTTCTTTTTCAACTGCTGCGCGCGTTCGCTATAAATCGAGGCTGTCGAGTTGGTCCATCAAGCTATCCAATTCGTCCTTCGGCCCGTGATCCTTCTGCGACTGGCGCTTGGGGATGCCGACCGTGGCGCCGACGGCGTCACGGCCGACGGCGACTAACTCCACGTCGCGCTCCAATACGGCCACTTCCATCGCATCGGGCGCCCCGAACAATTTCGAGAGATCGATCTTCAACGCCCCGGCGCTGCCCTCGGGGCTGCCGGCGATGGCGGGCGTTTTGTGCTGCGGGAAGATGATTGCATTCTCGGGGCAGACGCGGCTGCAGGCCGGGCAGCCTTTGCGGCAGTTGTCGGGCTGCTCGACCAGAATCGTTTCGCTGCCGCCGACGCCATACACGCCGAACAGGCAGAAATCGAGGCATTCCAGGCAATTCGTGCAGCGGCTGTAATCGATCACCGGGTACCAGCGCCGCCCCGTCGCTTCTTCGACCCGCACCGGACCGGCCGGGGCGCCGTCGGCAGGCTCGGAAGATGCGGGCGCCGAGCCATTGGGTTGCGAGCCTTTCGGCGCCGCGCCATTCAGTTGCTTGTCACCCGACGCCGGCTCGATCGGCTGCAATGTAAACGGCGAGAACAGCACGGGCCCTGAGGCCGCAGGCTGGGCGTTGGCCGGCGGTGCATCGACGTTCGCCGGCCCCGGATTCAAATAGCGGCCGAGCTGCTCGGGCTTGGGCGCGCCTTGGATCCAACCCAGCAGATCAATGCCGACCGTTTGCATCGACGCCTCGGCCCAAATCCGCCGGATTTCCTCGACGAACGGTTCGACCTCGTTACGGGCCCGCAGGTCAATGCAGTAGATCGTGCGGTTGGGGGCCGGCAGGCTATCGGCGACGCGCGGCTTATCGCCGTCGTCCGCGGCTTCGTCTTCTTCGTCCTCGTCCGCGGCTTCGCTTTCGAGCAATACCTTGCCAACGCGGCCGCGGATGCCGTTGCGATCGAGCGTCCAGCGGGCCGCGCGGGGATAGAGCCAGCTCAAGACGACCACGTCGCCGGCAATGCTCTGCAGGCAGAGCATGCCGGTCCCTTCGGGCGCCAGGTCGTAGAGGTGCGGAATCACCGTCACTTCGACTCCGCGCTCGAACAACAACGCCGCCACCAGGTCTTCTTCCAGTTTCCGCTTAACCGGGTTGGCGCTCTGGCCTTGCGAGATGACGACGGTAACTTTTTTGGCCATACTAACCTTCGTTGATCTGCCCTTTGATGGTGCGTTCGGCCACCGCCCAACTGGCGGCCAGGTGGACGAGGTATTCCTCGGGCGACAGCAGCGATTCCCCGGCGCCTTCCATGGCGAACAGCCAACCCTCGCCGTAAGGGTCTACGTTAATGCCCGCAGGGTCGGAGAGCAAGTTTTCGTTGAATTCGACCAGCCGGCCGGCCATCGGGGCGTATAGCTCGCTTTCGGCTTTCGAGCTTTCGATGGCGCCGATGGCCTGCTTCTCGCGCAGCATCGCTCCGGCGTCGACGGTCCATTCCAGGAAGTACACGTCTTGCAGCAGCCGCACGGCATAGGCCGAAAATCCGAAGCGAAACGGTTTTCCTTCGCCCGCGGATTGAGCCCACATGTGGTTCTTGGCATAACAGCGGTCGACGGGGAACTTCGCGGCGAACTGGCCCATCATGAAGACCAGCTCTTCGCGACCAGGTTTTTCGTCGGCATTGCGTATGGTCATTCACCTTTTTCCAGGCTCAATCCAAAGCGCGCGGCTCGATCCGTCCGACGTCTCGAGTTATGGCCCACACCGGCTCGCTCTTCGGCAATCTCTTGACCAACCGCTTGACGCAGGCCTCGGCTTCTTCCCGCTTGGCAAAGCGGAGTTGCGGCTCGTCGGGTGCAAACAACAGCGAAGCGCCCTCCTCGACCATCGCCTCGACGCACTTTTCGACGCTGACCGGATCGTCTTTGCGCACCAGCGGGAGCACCTGATACGGCAGCATGCCAACCTCATAGGCCTCGGGAAAGGTGAAAGCCGTCGCGAGCACGATTCGCTCGCGAAAGCCACGGCCCTCGACGTCCTCGTAGGCCTGAAGAATCGTGTTCGATCGATCTTCGAACGGAACCCCCTCCCAGTTGTCCCAAATGACCGTAACTCGCAAGGCATCCGTGCGCGGCAATCGCATCTCTTCGATGACAGGCTGGCCATAAGCGCGGTTGTTTCGCAGCTCGTCGGCGAGCTGTTCGACTAACGAGGAAAACTTCGGCTTAACCTCGAGTTCGACCTCTCGCTTGATCCGGGGCATCGTTCGCCTCTTTCTACATCTGGTACATGTTCGTCAGAAACCAGCCGGCAGCCTCATGAGCCTGGTCCACCTCGAAATGGTACGCCAGATTCTTACGGTACCTCAGCGTTTCCGTCCACAAGCAACCGATCGCCCGCGCGTTGCCCAAGACCCGGCCAGCGAAGGCCGGATCCGCATAAGCCCAGCCTGGCTGTATGCCGCGCATGCCAACCAGCAATTCCGCCCACGATTCGACGCTATGGAGATTTCCGCCTTTCCGCACAATCGCCAAACTTGGCGCATTCGCTTTGGCGGCGGAAAGATGTTGAATCGCGATGGATTGGGTTGCCAAGAACCCCACCACTTGAAAATACGCCGCCTTGATCGTCATTTCCACCGCATAACCCCAGAGATACACGGCTGCCGTTCGCCGGCCCGCTGCAGCCATGCACAAGCCGTCTTGAAATCGTACTTCCGCCGCAATCCGAAATTCTCGAATGCTATCTGGGTTGCAGCGGTCCGGTAATCGCTTGGGCATGAGCGAGAAGTTCTGGGAACTTGATCAGGTGTACCGCACTCCCTGGTGCTCCGGCTCGAAGAAGGCCGGCAGCAAGGCGTCGACCCGCAACAGGCCGGACCGGGTGAGCGTCACGCGGTCGCCATCGATCGCGAGATAGCCGTCGGCGGCGTATTCCTGCCAGACCTCGCGCCAGTCGTCGAGCACTTCGACGCCGAACTTGTGGCGGAAATAGCCGGCATCGATGACGCCCGTCTTCAGTTGCAAGATCATTTCGCGCACCAGCAACTGGCGCCTCGTCGGCCGCAGCCCGCGATACAAGGGCAATTCGCCCCGTTCGAGCGTTTCCAGATAGCTGCCCCACTCGGGCAGGTTCTGGTAGTGGACGCCCGAGACGTGGCCGAAGCTGGCCACGCCGGTGGCCAGCAGATCGCTGCCGCGCCAGAGATTGTCGCGATAGCTGAAATTGACCTTCTCTTTGTTCTTGACCAGCGTATAGGCGCTCGAAACCTTGTAGCCCGCGGCCTGCAATTCGTCGTAGGCGTAGTTGAGCCACTCGCGCTTGGTCGGCCAGTCGGCCACGGGCGTTTCGATCTGGTTGCCCAGAATGTCCTTGGAATAGACCGTGTTGAACGGCAGCTCCATCTGGTAGATCGTCACGCTGTCGGGCGAAAGCTCGATCGTGCGGCGGATGTTATCGCGCCAGTTATCCCACGTCTCGCCGACCATGCCGCTGATCAGGTCGATGTTGACGTTGGGAAAATCGAGCGCATGAATCCAGTCCCAGGCCTTGTAGATTTCGCCCGACAGATGGGCCCGACCGTTTTCCTCCAGCACCGCGTCGCTGAAATTCTCGACGCCCAGGCTCAATCGCGTCACGCCCAGTTCCTTGAGCGTCGCCAGCTTGGGCTGCGAGAGCGTGCCGGGCTCGCATTCGAAGGTGACCTCTTCGGCCTTGTCCCAGTTGATGTTGGCCCGCAGGCGATCGACCAGCGACGTGAGTTGCTTCGCGCTCAGGAACGAAGGCGTGCCGCCGCCGAAATAGACAAAGCGAAACGGCCGGCCGCCCATCACCGGCAGGCGGCTGACCAGTTCGATCTCGCGCGACAGGGCCGAGACATAGCGTTCGACGTCTGGCGCGGTCTTATCGGTATAGACGCGGAAGTAACAGAACTTGCAGCGCTTGCGGCAAAAAGGGATGTGCAAGTACAGCCCCAGCGGCACGTCGCCTGGCGGGCTTTCGAGCGCGCTGCGCACCACAGCTAGCGCCTCGGCCGACCAGAGCGAGAACGGCGGGTAATTGGCGATGAAGTAACTGCCAACTTCGGTTTTCGTGGTTTCGGTGGTCATTGTACGTGAGTAGGCAGTGGCTGAGAGCCGAGTTCAGGTAGACGGTAGGAGGTAGGCGGCATACGGGAGGATCCAGGGGGAATTCGGGGAGCAGGCAATGGCGTGAACCTTCGAAAAAACAGCCTTTTGCGACGCCCCGTCTACCATCTACCGCCTGCCGCCTACTTTCCAAAACAATACAAATCGCCGGCGTCGTTGCCGATCACCAAGCGACCGGCAGCCACGGCGGGCGAGGCGGGGAAGCCGCCGCCGGCTTCATACTCCCACGCCGGCTTGCCTGTCTTCAATTCTAATCCCAACAGCCGGCCGTTGCTCGTGCCGATAAAGACGCGACTCCCCACGATCACGGGGGACGAATCGACCACCGCACGCACTGGCACGCTCCAGAGTTCGTCGCCGGTGTTGGCGTCGAGCGCGTGGACCTCGCGATCTTTGCCGCCGAACACGACGACGCCTTGGGCTACGGCCGCCGACGACAAGAGCGGGCCCTTGCGTTTCGGCTCGAAAGTCCAAACGATGCTCGGTTTTTTCCAGTCGATCGCCAGGAAGCGGCCCCCTTGGGTGCCGAAATACACGCGATCGCCAACCGCCGCCGGCGTGCTCAGCGTCGGGTCCTTGATGTCGAGTTGGGCAAGGCCCTGGCCGTTGTCGAGATCGACGATGTGCAGTTTGCCGTCGCAGCCGGCCAGAAAGCAGCGATTGCCGGCCACGGTCGGCGAGCACTGGATCATGTTGTCGATCGTATACTTCCAAGCCAACTTGCCGTCCGACGAAGCCAGGCAGTACAGCCCGCCGTCCTGCGAGGCGAAGAGCACCTTGTCTTGATAGAAATTGGCGCCGGCGTTGATCTCGGCGTTGCTGGCGACGCTCCAGATTTCTTTTCCCGTCGCGGCGTCGATCGCATGAAACTTGCCGTCGACGTCGCCAACGTACACGACGCCGTCACGGACGGCCGCTGCGGCCTTGAAGCCGAGTTCCGTATGGAACTTCCATTTCTCCTTGCCATCGGCCAGCTCGAGCGCGTACAGATTGCCGTCGAAGCTGCCGACGTATACCGTGCCATCGACGATCGTCGCCGTGGCGTCGAACGCGCCGTCTTTGAACGTCCGTTTCCACAGCACCTGCAGCTTGTCGGGCAGCGGGCCGGCGGACGCGCCGTCGCACGCCGCATTGCCGCGAAAGACCGGCCACGAGTCGCTGCGGAGATCCGCCTGGCGGCCTTGGAATTTTTCAGAGGAAATTGTCGGCGGAACCGAGAAAAAGAAAAAGGCCGCAACTAGGAGGCACGCTTTTGAAAAAGGAGATGAGGAGATGCGGAGGAGATATGGAGATAGAAAAGGCAAAGTGCGACAATCCGCCTCGATTCGTTTGCAGGCGATTTTCATTACTTTTCTCTTTCGAGTTTCAAGAGCCACGCTTCTCAAGCAAATCTTGTCTCTCATCTCCTTATCTCCTCCGCATCCCCACATCCCCTTTCAAAATGGTTGCAGGGAAAAAGGATCAGTACGCCGCTTGATAGAGCGTCAACAACTCCTCGGGGCCGACTTTTCGCGGGTTGAAGGCGGCGGTCCATTGCTTGGCCGCGTCGGCGGCCAGTTCGGGCAGTTTGTGCTTGTCGATGCCGCATTCGGACAGCCGGCTGGGCAGTTCGGCCTCGTGTCCTAATCTCGCGACGACTTCCGCCAGCGCTTCACAGGCATTCGGCTGGCTGGCCTGGCCGTTGATGCCTGGCACGTATTCCAGCAGTTCGCGATACCAATCGTCGAATTCGACGCCGTTGAAGCGAATTACGTGCGGCAGCATCAATCCGATCGCCTGCCCGTGGACGATGCCGTAGTGCGCGGTGAGCGGGTTGGCCAGGGCGTGCGTGGCGCCGAGCATCGAGTTCTCGATCGCCAGCCCGGCGAAGCAGGCGCCCAACAGCATGCCGCCGCGAGCATCGAGATCGGTCGGCACGGCCAGCACGCGGCCGAAGTTTTCGGCCAGCAGTTGCCAGGCCTCGCGGCTGAAGGCCAGCGACGCCGGGTTGCGCTTGTTGGTGACGTAGGTTTCCAGGGCGTGGGCGATGGCGTCGATGCCGGTCAGGGCCGTGACGCGCGGCGGCTGGCTGACGGTGAGCGTCGGATCGAGGATCGCGATCCGGCACGAGGCATTCTTGTCGCCGCAGGCCATCTTGACGTGCGTCTTGGCGTCGGAGATCAAGGCGAACGACTGCGCCTCGCTGCCGGTGCCCGCCGTCGTCGGAACGGCGATCATCGGCAGCATCGGCCGCACGGCCTTGCCGACGCCCCAATAATCCTGCATCCGGCCGCCGCCGGTATAGACGAAGTTGATTCCCTTGGCGCAGTCCATCGAACTGCCGCCCCCCAGGCCGACGAGCAGTTCCGGATCGTAGCGGCGGGCCAGGGCCACGCCGGCTTCGATATTGTCAGTAGTCGGGTTTTCGTGGACGCCGTCGAAGAGATGCGTTTCGATGCCTGCTTTTCGCAAGGCGTCGATCCCGCGCTGGGTATGGCCGGCGGCGATGATGCCCGGATCGCTGATCACCAGCGCACGGCGCACGCCCAATTCGCCCGCCAATTCGCCCAACGAATCGACCCGGTTGGGGCCGTAGACGATTCGCGTGCGAGGTTGGAAATCGAAGGGAGTCATTCACTCAGCAGCCGGGATTTACGGGGCGTCCCATTTTGCGGCGGTTCAGCAGATCAATCTGTGCTTTCATAGCCTACCCAAACTCTACTTCATTGAGGCCGCTGCCTCGACTTTAAGTCCAGCGATCGGCCACGGTGGATTTTCTGAGGCATGGCTCCGATGTCCAATGTTTTTGCAAGCGATCAGTAACTTATTGTATGCTAATGGCGCCCGAAGAAACGGAGTCAGGCTCTGCGGGGACGCAACCGGACAAGGGATATTCGGGTCTCCGATGCGCCAATGGCGCGACAGGCCTCTGATGGTTTCGATCGTCAGAGGCCGTTTTGTTCCAATCCATTGGACATCGGAGCCATGCCTAAAAAATCCAATCGCGGATTACCGCGAACGCAAAGCCCTTACCTGGCCGCCGCCGGCAAATGCTCCGGGGTGAGCTGGTAAGCCCGTGCCCGGAACAGGAATTCGACGATGTTGCCTTCGTGGGGTTGCAGCCAGTCGAGCTTGATGGTGGGAATCGGGCCGATGTTCAGCCGGTCGATGTGCGTGGCGTCGGTCAAGGCCCGTTGAAACTTTTTGTCGTCGGTGATGCCGCTGCAAACCAAGGTAGGGCCGATCGATTCGAGCATCTTTTCCTGCGGGCACTTGACCACGGTCACGAACGGGAACATGTATTCCTTCTTGGCGATCGCGTTGGCCGGCGATTCGCAATGGACGACGACCGGCCGCAAGTACGCGCAGCGTTCCATTTCGATCAGCCGCGGGCCGTACTTTTCCGTGGAGTGCGTGACGCCGCTTTCGCGCAGGTCGGCTTCGATCGCCTTCCAGACGCTTTGCGCCACGCCGGGCACGGTGAAGGCCGCTAGCGCCGCGTTGGGATCTTCCGGCGGCAGCGATTCGATCGGACCGATCTTCTCGGCCAAGGCTTGGGCGATTTCTTCCGTGTGCCGCGAGGCCCACACGCCCGAGCAATTGATGCAGCCGCGGCCGCTGTTCAGGTACACGCTGTCGGCGATCAGGTTGATGTACTCTTCCCAGCGGTCGACCAGGTCGTCGCCCAGCAGAATCTTGCTGAAGCCCGGCCCGTGCGCCTGCACGCGCGGGTTGCCCTTGTAACGCTCGACGGTGGCCGTGCCGCCAAAGATCATGCTGCGTTCGCAATGGGCCAGCACGGCGGCGCCAACGTCGCCGCCGCCGGGATAAATCGAAATCGCTTCGCGCGGAATGCCGGCTTCGAAGAACGCCGCCGCCATGCGGTAAGGCGTCCAAGGCTCTTGCGGCCCCGGCTTCAGCACCAAGCCAATTTGCATCGGAATCACCGGCAGCCAGAGCGTATGCACGCCCGGCGAGTTGGAGGGCAGCACGAGGCCGACCACCGGCGATTGCGCCTGGTAGCTGACCACCACGCCGCGGTTCTCCATGCCGTAGCCGTTGCTGAGGATCGACAGATCGAGCCCGCGAGTCAGGGCGTCGAGCATCTGATCCATGTGCGTCAGCACGAAATAGTTCTTCTGCATGTTGCCGCGGCACATGTGGACCGGCAGCCCGGTCGAGGCCGACTGGCAGCGGGCGAAATCCTCGGGCGATTGCTGGCCGTCGCCGACCGGCAGCGTGCCGTTGAGATACAAATCGGCGGCTTTTTTGGTCCGCTCGATCAGCTCATCGCACGGGATTTCCCGCAGCACGTCGCGAGCCCGCTGGGCGAACCGCATGTCGCGCTCGAGCAAGCCGGCGTTCGCCTGGCTGACCTTGGCGATCGGCTCGCCCGTGATGAAGTGCGTAACCGTGTCGGTTTCCAACGACTCGTACGGCTTGCCCCAGCGCAGGGCCGGAATGTTGAGCACGGAACGTCTCCTGGAGGAAAGTCGGAATTCATAGGTCAGGCTTTCCAGCCTGACAGGGCGTCAAGCTGGAAAGCCTGACCTACATGTTGTTAGCGGCTTTCAATACACGCCCACCGTCGTGGCTTCGGCCAATTCGTGGAAGGGCCGCACGCCGCTGACGCCGTCCCAGGGATACTTTTCGTAGGGCGGCTCGCGCTCGCCTTCGTCTCGTTCCATGAAGCCGGGGACGAAAAACTCTTTGGTCATCGTCGTCAGCTTCACGCGGCCCGTGGCGCCGTAGCCGACAATCGAATTGTCATCGTTGAACTCGACCACTTCGGCCACCGCCCGCGGCTGCGGAGCGTAATAGCTGATCTTGTAGCCTTCGGCGGCGGTGACGGGCTTCGAGCAGGCCAGGCCCATCAGCGTGTTGCCGTAGGTCGGCGTCATGTACACGCCTTCCAAGAACTCCTCGGTCGCGAAGCGAGTCCACTGCGGCGTAAACTCGGTGCCGCCCGAAAAAATGCCGGTGATGCCGGCCTCGCGGATGCTCGTTCCGCGCTTCTCCAACTCCATCGCCAGCGATTCGAGCAGCTTGGGCGTGGTGAACATGCAGCGGATGTCGTGACCAGCCGAGAGAATCGTGATCGCCTGGTCGATGCAGTGCTGCTTGTAGGCTTCGAGGTGCTCCATCCAGCCCTTTTTGATGAGCTTGATGACCCAGCGGGGATCGAGATCGATGCAAAAGCAAATGCCGCCGCGGTATTGAGCCAGGTGCTCGACCGCCAGCCGCAATCGCCGCGGCCCGGAAGGACCGAGCATCAGCCAGTTCGCGCCTTTCGGAAAGTGCTCGTCCGGCAGCGTGTGGCTGAACAGTTCATAGTCGGTGCGGAAGTCGTCGATGGCGATCCGGCTCTTGGGAATGCCGGTCGTGCCGCCCGTCTCGAATACGTAAATCGGCTTATCGGCGAAGGCCTTCGGCGCCCAGCGCCGCACCGGGCCGCCACGAAGCCACTCGTCCTCGAAGGGGGGGAATTTCTTCAGATCGTCGTAGCACTTGACCTCTTTCAAGGGGTCGAATTTCAGCTTCGAGGCGTATTCCAGCCAGAAGGGGCAGCCGGTCGAAGCATGAAAGTGCCACTGCACGGTCTCGTAAGCGTGGGCGTCCAACTTCTCGCGGGCCGCCTTGACCTTCGCGGACAGTTCGGGAGCGATTGAAGACTCGCTAATGCTCATGTGAACTCCAGGGCGGGAAACTAGGTACCGGCGGGACGACTCTTGACCGGCGGTCTGGCCGCTAGCCGCCGCAACGAAGGCCGCCACAGCGCCGAGTCGCTCCTTAAACTTAACCGACCGAGAGGCCCAAAACAACTGTCCCCTAGGCCGGTTTCGATGGGGCGCCGCTCTAGCCGCATTGAGTGACTTGAGGTCGGTTTCAAGCCAATGAGGCAGAAGAAGCTGGCGATCATCGTGAGAACGGTCCACAAGCTCGGCCAGAGCCTGGTGAAGCCGCCGGAATACTTCAAGCCAATGGCCCAGCAAACTTCAAGCAAACCGGCGACGATTTCGCCGAGCTGGCATTGGCCTAGCCCCGGCGTTTGCCGGGCCGGTATACTTTGCCGCGCTAAATAGGATCGTACCATCGCGGCGGCAAAGGATTGCCCGGCCATGAGTTCAACCACGTCTCTTCGATCGCGAACCGCAGGGCGGGGCGCAGCCCCACGCGAAAATCCGGGCGAGCAAACCGCGTGGGGCTGCGCCCCACCCTACGGCCTCGACCGTGCCGCTCAATCGCGGCTGATCTGGGCCTGTCTGGCGATCGCCATCGCCGCCCGCAGCGTGCGGTTCCTGCTCAGGTTTCCGCTCTGGGAAGACGAGTGCTTTCTGGCCGCCAACTTCATCGATCGCAGCTATCTCGATCTGCTGGGGCCGCTCAACTTTCACCAGGTGGCGCCGCTGCTGTTTCTGTGGGTCGAACTGACGTGCGTCAAGCTGTTCGGCTTTGCCGAATGGCCGCTGCGGCTGTTTCCGTTTGTGTGCAGCCTCGGCAGCCTGCTGTTGTTCCGCCGGCTGGCGGCCCGGCTGTTGGAAGGGCTGCCGCTGCTGTTGGCCGTGGCGGCGTTCTCGCTGAACTATTCGGGCATTCGCTACGCCGCCGAAGCCAAGCCTTACGGCCCCGACCAATTCGTCTCGCTGGTGCTGTTGACGCTGGCGGTTGCAGCCTGGCGCCGCCCGCACGAGCGGCGCTGGCTCTGGCTGCTGGCGGCGGTCGCGCCGCTGGCCGTCGGCCTGTCGTATCCGGCGTTGTTCATGGCCGGCGGCATCAGCCTGGCGCTGGCCTACGTGCTCTGGACCTCGGGCGACCGCCGCGGCTGGCTCGCCTGGACCGTTTACAACGCGGCGCTCGCCGGCAGCTTTGCCTTGCTGCTGCTGCTGACTCGTCATCAAGCGGCGTCCGAGTTGGGCTTTATGCAAGACTATTGGAAGGACAACCTGCCTTCGCTCGCGTCGCCGCTGCGCTTCGCCGGCTGGCTGATCGTGACGCACGCGAGCGAGCTGATGTCGTTCCCCGTCGGCGGCGAACGCGGGGCGAGCACGCTTTCATTTATCGTGTGGATCATCGGCCTGGCCGCGCTGTGCCGCTCGCGGCGCTGGACGCTGCTCTTGCTCTGCCTGGCGCCGGCGGCGCTGAACATCGTGGCGGCGATGATGGGCCGCTACCCTTACGGCGGCCATGTGAAATTCGCGCAATATCTGGCGCCGGCGATCTCGATGGTGATCGGCGTCGGCGGCGCCGCGGTGGTGCATTGGCACGAGAGACGCACCGGCCACGGACGCCGGGCGCTGGTGATTGCCCTGGCGATTTTCTCGCTGGTTCCGCTAGGCACGATGGCTCGCGACTTTGTTTCGCCTTACAAGTCGAAGACCGACGCGCGGTATCGCGATTTCGCCCGCTGGTTCTGGTTCGACGCGGAATTCGACAGCGAAGTGGCCTGTTTCAAGACCGATCTCGGCCAGGAATTCGCCCCCGGCACGTTCCATCACCTCGGCTGGTCGGCCATGTATCTGTGCAACCAGAAAATCTATTCCCCGCGTCACGCTCGCGGCGAACCGCTGCGGCTCGATCTGGTCAGCGACGAGCGCCCGCTGCGCTGCGTGCAGTTTCGGGCCCAGGTTTACAAGTACGACCAGGCGGCCTTCGATCGCTGGCTCGACGCGATGCAGAGGCGCTACCAGTTAGTCTCGCGCGACACGTTCGCCTTTCCCTGTTTCGACCAACGCGGGCGGAATCTGCTCTGTCTCGATCACATCGACGTGTTCAAGTTCACGCCGAAAGCCAATGTTGCGAGCAAATTGCTGCGGCAAGGGCAGCACTAAGTCGCGATTAAATCCTTGGTCTTTACTCATGGAACCACGGATGGCACGGATGACACGGATTTTCAATTCAAATATCCGTGTCATCGGTGAAATCCGTGGTTGCTCGAAAAACAACGGAGTCGCGCGATCGCCAGTCGGGGAGGTTATTCCGTCCTCAGTCCTCAATCAGCAGCAGCGCCGCTCGCCGCCGCCAGGGGCTTCATGCGGAGTGCCCTGTGGCGCGACCGCTGCGAAATGCCCTGCGTAAGGCTCGCGCTCGAACAACTCGAACGTTTGCTCGCACACGGCGACTCGTCGTCCTCGCGGAAATTGCCGGCCGGCGTCGTCCTCGACCTGCTTGAAGGGGCCGCGATAGATCACCTCATGCGTGGCATCGCCGCCCGGCGCCGGCTGGCCTTTGTACGCCAGCAGCGTGACGGCGCGGAACTCGATGCCTTCGACGACGCGCCAGGGCCGGGCCTCGCGCTTGACGATCTGGATACCGTAGAAACCGGCCTGTTCGAAGGCTTCGACAAAGCGCTCCTCGCGATAGGCGCCCGAAATGCAGCCCGACCACAGTTCGGCGTCGCGCTGCATCGGCTCGGGCACGTCGCGATCGGCCACGATATCGCTGATCGCCGCGCGGCCGCCGGGTTTGAGCACGCGAAAGGTTTCCGCAAGCAGTCGCTCGCGGTCTTGCGGCTGCACCAGATTCAACACGCAATTGGAAACCACGCAATCGACGCTTTCGCTCGGCACGAGCGGCTGTTCGCGGCGAAGCCGGTCTTCCAGCGACCGCAGTTCGAGCCAGCCAGCCTGGTCGCGCACCGGGCGCTGCGTCAGCTCCCCGGCGAGCAAGTCCAGATCGAGCGCCAGATCCTGGATCAAGCCGCAACGGAACTCGACGTTCGCGTAACCCAGCCGCTCGGCGAAGGCCGCCTGGGCGCCGCGGGCCAGGGACAGCATTTCCTGGTTGCAGTCGACGCCGATCACGCGGCCTTGCGGGCCGACGAGCTGCGCGGCGATGTAGCAAACCTTGCCGCCGCCCGAGCCGAGGTCGAGCACCGTCTCGCCGGGCCGCACGTACGGCGTCGGATCGCCGCAACCGTAGTCGCGCTCGAGCACTTCGGCCGGAATCAGCGCCAAGTAGTCGGGGTTGTATTCGACCGGGCAGCACAAGGCGGCTTCCGCCGCCTGGGCCGCGGCCGCATAGCGGGTGCGGACCGCCGTTTCGCAGTTCTCGACGATTTCTAGATCGGAAGACGCCACTGTTCGTTCGCTCCAAAAAAAAGACATCCGCCGCCGACGACCAAGCTCCAACGCTCGGTCACGCGTCTTCCAAGTACGTGTAGCCTTGCAAGCCCTCTTCATAGAACCGCACCAATTGCCCGGCTTGCTGGAAGTCGAGCCGCGACTCGCGGACCGCGATTTCGACGTCGGTGCGCAGCTTGCGGACCAGGGCGTCGGGATCGAACTCAACGTAATCGAGCACTTCGCGCACCGTGTCGCCCTTGATGACCGTTTCCAGCACGACGCCGCCCAGCTCGTCGAGGCTGACGTGGACGGCGTTCGTGTCGCCGAACAAGTTGTGCATGTCGCCTAGGATTTCCTGGTAGGCGCCGAGCATGAAGGCGCCGAGATAGTACGGAGCGCCGTTGAACGAGTGCAAAGGCAGCGTGCGCTTGACGTCGCGGCGATCGATGAACAGGTCGATCTTGCCGTCCGAGTCGCAGGTGATGTCGCCCAGCACCGCGTGGTGCGTCGGCTGTTCGCCCAGGCGGTGGATCGGCATGACTGGAAACAACTGCCGGATGGCCCAACTGTCGGGCATCGATTGAAACAGCGAAAAATTGCAGAAGTACGTGTCGCTCAACAGCGCATCGAGCCCTTGCAAATCTTCGGGCACGTAGTCGAGTTGCCGCACCAATCGCTGCATCTTGCGGCAGATGGACCAGAACAGGTTTTCGGCCAAGCTGCGCTGGTCGAGCGGCAGGTAACCGCCGCTGAACAGGCTCATGGCCATTTCGAGCGCCTGCTGCGCGTCGTGGTAGCTTTCCAGCAGGTTGCGGGCGGTCACATTCTGGTACGTGCCGAGCAAATCCACGATCGGCTGTTCGGCCTCAGGCGCCAACTCGTTCGGCACTTCGCTTTCGCCGAGCCCCGAGACCCCCAGCACGTTGAAGACCAACGCGCTGTGATAAGCGACCACAGCCCGTCCGCTTTCCGAAACGATCGTCGGGTGCTTCACGCCTGCATCGTCGCAGACGCTCTGGATGTGGTACACCACGTCGTTGGCGTATTCCTGCAGGGAGTAGTTGGCGCTCGATTCGAAATTGGTCTGCGAGCCGTCGTAATCGACGCCCAAACCGCCACCGACATCGAGGTATTCGAGCCCGGCGCCGCGGCCTGCCAGTTCGACGTAGATTCGCACGGCCTCGTTGAGCGCCTGCTTGATGTGGCGAATGTTGGGAATCTGGCTGCCCAAGTGAAAGTGCAGCAGTTTGAAGCAATCCTGCATGTCGCGCTGCTTCAGTTCTTCCAGCGCCCGCAGGATTTCGGTCACCGTCAGCCCGAACTTCGAGCGATAACCGCCCGAAGATTGCCAGCGGCCGCTCGACTTGGTGGCCAGCTTGACGCGCATGCCGATATTCGGCCGCACGCCGACCTTCTTGGCGTATTGCAGAATCTGGCCCAACTCGGTGTACTTCTCGACGACGGGGATGATTCGCCGGCCGATTTTGTGGGCCAGCATCGCCATTTCAATGAACTCGGCGTCTTTGAAGCCGTTGCAAATGATGGGCGTATCGTTCGTGGCCAGCGCCATCACCGCCAGCAATTCGGGCTTCGAGCCGGCTTCCAGGCCGAAACGATAGGGCCGGCCGAAATCGAGCACTTCCTCGACAACCTGCCGCTGCTGGTTGACCTTGATCGGATAGACGCAGCAGTAATCGCCCTTGAAGTGGTATTCTTTGATCGCCGTCTGGAAGGCGTCGTGGATTTCGCCCAGCCGATGCTTGAGAATCTCGGCGAAACGGATCAGAATCGGCAGGTCGATGCCGCGCAGTTGCAGGTTGTCGACCAGTTGCTTCAAATCGATCGAGCGGTTGCGATCTTTGGTCGGATGTACGCAGAGATTCCCCGCATCGCTCACCGAAAAATAGCCCGCTCCCCAACGTTCCACGTCGTAGAGTTCCGCGGCGTCGGAAGCGGTCCAAGGCTTGACTTGCTGATCGAGCATCGTGTGCATGACTCCGACCGAGAGCGCAAAAGGGGAATCGGGTAGAATATCGTATCTTAGCGAACCCGGCTATGGCGGGAAGAGGGCGTATTCGCGAGCCGCAGATGGCGGCCGTACAATCCGTTCCCTGCAACCCGCCGCCTGTCTTTTCACTCCCTGTTCCCAATCGCCATACCCCCTCGCACGAACGGCTTGAAGCAATGCAACTACGCTGGCTGGCGAGCGCCTCGACAAGCTGCTTTCATGCGACCGCGGCGATCGCTCGAGGCGGACCGCTGGCCGATGCACGCCTGGCCGACGCTCTGGCCTCGCCGGCCGCGTCGCTGCTGGGCGAATTGACCGCGGCCGGGCTCGACGCCGAGGCGTTCTTCGAGCAGGCCGTGCCGCTCGCCTCGGCCTTCGAGAACAACTGCCAACTGGCCGACCGCGTGCTGTCCAAGTTACAGGGGCCCGGCAATCACGAACTTGCGGCCGGGCGATTGGCAGGCTGGTTCACGCAATTGGAATCGGCGTTCAACCACGCCGTGCCCGGCGTGGTCGACGAGCTGGAACTGCGCAGCGGTCCGCTGCGCGAACAATGGGAAGCGCGCGGACCGGGTTTGTTGGCGGAGATCGGGCGGCAGACCGAGCCGGGCTTGTTGACCGAGTCGGCCGAGATCGTGCTGGCTTACCCGGCCGTCGGCGGCGCCGCGACGGCGCACCTGGCCTCGAACAAGGTCGTGATCGAAGCGGTGCTGGCCAACCCGTTCGGCGAACTGCCCGAGATCGTGCGGTTGGGCTGGTTGCTGAGCACGTTGAATCTCGATTTGCCCAAGTACTCCGAGTCGATTCCGCCCGAGCGGTTGACTCGGCTCGCGAAGCTGGCCATGCTGCCAGTGGCGCTGCAATCCGCCGCCGAGTTGGAATTAGCCCCCGGCGGACCGACGCCGTTGGCAGTCGCGATCGGCGCCTGGGGCTTGGCCGATTCGCAGCACGTCGACTCGCTAGCAGAAACGTTGCGAGCCTGGCGCCAAACCTATCAAGATAACCGGCCGCCCTGGAGGGTGGCGCTCGCGGCGCTCGACCAGATGCTGACAACGCCGGCGAACCAGACCCGTGCGGAGGAGAAAACGCCATGAATGGGGCAGGGGCTTCCTCGCAACTCTCCGCCGAAGCATTGGCCGACACGCTGCTGCTGTCGCTCATTTCGGGCGTCGGACCGAAATCCCGCCAATCGCTGCTCGAACGTTTCGGCACGCCGACGGCCGTGCTGGCCGCCGCCCCCAGCGAGTTGCGTTCCGTGCCGGGCATCGGCCCCAAGCTGGCCGGCGCGATTCTTCGCGCGCGGCAAGAGAATCGACGCTGCCGCCGAGATCGAATTCTGCCGCCAAAACGGAGTCTCGATCGTCGCCCATTCCGATGCTGCTTATCCGCGAGCCTTGCGAGAAATTCACGATCCGCCCGGCGTGCTGTTCGTGCGCGGCGCCATCGAGCCGAACGACGCGCTGGCCATCGCCATCGTCGGCTCGCGGCATGCGACTCACTACGGCCAGGAGCAGGCCGAACGCCTGGCGGGCAGCCTGGCTCGGGCCGGGCTGACGATCACGAGCGGCCTGGCGCGGGGCATCGACGCCGCGGCCCATCGCGGGGCGCTGGCCGCCGGCGGCCGGACGCTGGCCGTGCTGGGCAGCGGGGTGTTGAACGTTTACCCGCCCGAACACGATCGACTGGCCGCCGAAGTCATCGCTCGCGGCGCGCTGATCAGCGAGTCGCACGTGCGCGCGGCGCCGGTTAGCGGCGCCTTTCCGCAGCGCAACCGGCTGATCAGCGGGATGTCGCTGGGGGTGATCGTCGTCGAAGCGGCGCTGCAAAGCGGCGCGTTGATTACGGCCCGCCACGCGATGGAACAAGGGCGCGAGGTATTTGCCGTGCCGGGGCGCGTCGACAACCGCATGTCGCGCGGCTGCCACCGGCTGATTCGCGACGGAGCGAAACTGGTCGAGACGGCCGAAGACGTGCTGGAAGAACTCGGCCCCTTGGTCGCCGCCGCCACGCGCAACGACGGCACGGTCGTCCATCATCCGGCCGAACTGCTTCTGAACGAGCCCGAGCAGCAGGTGCTGGCCGCCATCCAAGGCTCGCCGACCTCGATCGACGAGGTGATCTCGGCCAGCGGCCTGCCGACGCCGCAGGTGCTCGCCACGCTGAGCGTGCTCGAAATGCGGCGGCTGGTGCGGCGCATCAGCGGCAACCAGGTCATGCGGCCGTAAGCTTAACTTCACTCCACGCGACTCCGAGTTGGCGACAGCATGAACTATCGCAAATATCTGGCGTTAACAGCCTTTTCCAGCGAGCAAGTACTCGGCCAATGGCGCTGGCTAACTGGGCCAGACCTCGAACTATGGCACGTCACCAAGGCAGGGGACGCGTTTCTCAAGAAGCCCGCAGACGGTTCGGTTTATTTCCTGGACGTGGTCGCGGGCCGAGTCGAGATGATCGCCGACAGCGAAATCGATTTCGAGGCTTTGATCTCTGACGTCGAAAATGCGGATTGCTGGCTGATGCCGTCCATCGTTGATGGCCAAGCATTGCTCGGGATGGAGCCGGGCAATGATGAGTGCTTGAGCATGAAACAGCCGCCCGTGTTAGGCGGGCAGGTTACCCCAGACAACTTCGAAACGTGCTGCGTGCTCGTCCACTTCTCGATCGCCGGACAAATTCACGAACAGGTGAAAGATTTGCCCCCCGGCACAAAGATTGACAAGATCCAGATTAAAAGTAAGACCCGTGCGACGAAGCGCCCGTGGTGGAAATTTTGGGACGGCATGCGGCCCCACCTACTGCTTTTCGCGTGCAGCTAAATGCCGTGCTTGGCTATTTACGCCAATAGTCTTGTCGCCGCGACAAGATTTTAAAAGTCTCGTTTTCCACCTGCGGCGTCCCTCATTCGAGTCAAGTAACTAACCGCTAATTCACGCTAATCTCCGCTAATTAGTGAAGATCAGCGGAGATTAGGTTCGTAGGTTATGCTTCGGCATAACTCCGAAACCAGGAGCGTTATGCTGAAGCATAACCTACCGGACTTCGCGCACGGCCACGTGACTGGGGCAGAGCGCAGCAATGCACCAGACGATGCAGATTCTGCGGAGGCAAGGGATGGACCAAGTTCGGCCGCCGATTTCACTTCGCTTTCCAAACCGCTTCCAGATCTTCCGAGCACTGCTTGCGAATGCTGTTGTCGGTCAGAATCGCTTCCGTGGCGGCGTTCATCTCCTCGCGCCGAAAGACCAGCGTCTCGGCGCCCGGAAAGCGGAATTCCAGATACTCGGCCGTGTTGTACTTCAACAGTTCGACCAGATGCTTGAGATTTCGCACCGGGATGCCGTTGACGCGGCTCAGCACCGAGAAAGTCGGCGCGCTGTAGCCTTTGACGAGCGCGTGGGGAAACATCGGCGAGGGGACGATCACCACCTCTTCTCCTTCGAACGCCGGCCGATCGGTCAACCGCTTGATGAGCGGGCTGCCGCGATCGATGAGCGCCGCGCCCAGCGTGCGCGTCAACAGCGCCATGAATTCCTGCGAAGCGGGCGAAAACACCAGCGGCCCGTAGATGAAATAACGCGGGTAGTCGCCGTGCAAATACGGGATCGCCAGCGACTCTTCGGCGGTGACGGGCGTCTCGATCTCGAGCGTTTCGCCGTCGCGCAAAACGGTGAACTTGACTTTGCCCTCCTGGGCGAGCTTGGGAATCAAATACTGAAACGGCAATTGCAGATCGCTGGCCACTTGCACGCGCGAAGCGTTGTCGAGCGCGTGGTCGCCGATCTTGAGAATCACGTCGCCGCGGCGCAGCGGATAATCTTCCCCTCCGCCGTGCGGCCGGGTAATCATCGCCCCGCCGACCCCCTTGCCCAGGCCGAGTTTCTTGCGAATGGCGTCGTTTTCCAGCGTCTGCGTTTCGTCGCGCAGCCGGGGCTTGCCGTCGTAATGGCCGTCGGCCACGTCCGCCAGGAACGCGTTGATCTCCTCGACGGGGATCAAATAGCCGATGTTCTCGGCCGTCTTGATGCCGCTGAAGGCCACGCCCACCACGCGGCCGTCGGACAACGCCGGCCCGCCGCTGTTGCCGGGGTTCAGCGCGGCGTCGATCTGCACGCGCAGCCCGGTGGTGCGATAGTAATAGCCCGCGAAATCGACCCGCGAGATGATTCCCTCGGTGACCGACATCTGCTCGCCGCCGAGCGGATAGCCGTAAACGTTCACCGTGCCTTTGACCTGCGGCAGGCCCTCGGCCAATTCAAGCGGCGGCCGGCTGTCGAAAAACGAGTCGTCATCGGTCAGGTCGAGCACCGCCAGATCGATCGCCTGCGACATCGCCAGCACCTTGGCCGGCAGCTTGTCGGCCGATTGGTGCGGCTGGACGTAAATCTGGCTGGCGTATTGCACGACGTGGGCATTGGTCAGAATCCGCCGCCCTGCGATGATGAACCCGGTTCCGGAGGCTTCTTGCGTGGCGCTTTTGGTCCAGGGCTGAAAAAAGTTGGGCGCCCGCTGGGTGACGGCGATCTTGACCACCGAATCGCGGACCGCATCTTCGGCATTTAACGATGCGGCGACCGCAACCCAGACTGCCGCGGCGAACATCGCTCGTACAGCATACTTCATTGCTAGTATCCCCCCGGCAGCGACTGGAAAAGCATGAGATCAGACTGCCGCCCCGTGCGGCGTTGCTGGCAACATCATCCGCCGGACGGCTCGCGCTGTCAAATTCACGCTGGCGGAGCGGCCCGCTCGAGCCGCAGACCGTGCCGGCGGAAGACCAGCAGCGAGCCCGCGGCGAGCAAGCACGCCGACGCATTGAATGCGACGTACCAGTGTCGCGGCAAATGTCCTGACGGCGCGGGAGCTTGATCGGCGAGGAAAGCGCAAAGCCAAGGGACGATGACCAGCCCCGCGATGCGAACGAGCGCCGGCGAGCGTCCGAACGCGCCCCAGACGGCCATGACGCAGACAAACGCCTGGCCGACGCCGAGCGCCGCTTCGAGCCAGAGCGCGGCAGGCCGATCCTGCGGTACGACCAGCCGCGCGGCGCCAAACAACACCGCGGCCGCGCAAGTCCAGGCCAAAAGATGGAGTAATCCGAACTGGCCGGCTCGCGACGGTTCGGTTTTCGCTGCGACGAATTCTTCCGAGGCATGCGACAAGCGCAAGCCTCGCTTCTGAACCAGATGCAGCAAGAACAGCAACGTCGTCAACATGGCGGTCGCCCCGACAGTAATTCGCCAAATCCCCTCCTCGCCGAAGGCGAGAGCCTTACAGACGGCAATCAAAACGGCCCACGTCGCACCCCAGCCCGCGATCAGCCCCGGCGCCCGCCATTGCCAACGCGAATCGGCCAGCATGGCCCAGACGACGAGCAAGCCGAACAATCCCGCGTAAATGCCCAAGGCGGTTGCCGCAGGCAATCTGACGGCGTCGCCGCGGACGCCGGTAGCTGCCAGCCGCAGAAGGACGGCGCCCAAGATGACGCCAACGAGCAACAAGACATCGCAGAAGGCGCGTTGCAGGCGCCGCTGTTTGAGTCCGGAGCGAAGCCAGGCGATCGCCCAGATGGCGAACGCAACGATCCAGCCGCAAAGGATCACGGCAAACGGCCTGTTCGGCGGCAGCACGGCCAGTTGACGCCCCGTGGCGACGTCGTAGACCCGCGCCTGGCTGGTCGGGTAGTAGCGCCACAGCGACACTTTAGAAACGCCGTCGCCGACTACGAGCGTCCGGCCGTCGGGCGAAAAAACTGGCGAGAAGAAGAATTGTTCGTTTTTCGATCGGGCGTTTGTCGCCGCCGCCAGCCACAGCCGCTTGCCGCTGCGCACGTCCCAAAGAGCAACGCAACCCCTGCCTGCCGCGGCCAGAAATCGATCGTCGGGAGAGTAGGCAATGCCCAGGAATTCACTGCTCGGCGCCTTGAGTTCGTCGACAAACGTCTCCGATTCCAGACTCCAAATCCGCACTTCTCCATCGCCCGCCAGCGCCAGCCGCTTGTCGTCGCGCGAGAAGGCCAGGCCGTGCGCCGTAACGCGCAGGACACGAGCGCCGTCGCGCGAGCCGCGACTCAGCCGATAAATCGTCACGTGGTCTTTCGTGCCTGGACGACTGGCGATGGCGACTGCGGCGCGCCGGCCGTCGTGCGAAATCGCCACGCTTCCCGGCGTCTCCGTATGGACCGAAGCCAGTTCTCTGGGTGCGCCGTTGGCTATCCGATACATTTTGATCACTCCCGGCGTAATCCACATCGCTACGAGCGTTTCGCCGTCGTCGGAGTACCGCAGCACGCCGACAGGCGAATGGTGCGGAGAGACTTCGAACTGCTTGGCGCCGGTCGCGACATCCCGCCACTCGATGGCGCCATCCTCTTCTCCGATCGCCAACGTCTGGCCATCGGGCGAAAACGCAAAGCTGCAGATCGGCTTGGCCGAGGCGACGGACGATGCCACGCGCCCGCTGGCGAGATCCCACACTCGCACGGCGTCCGCTCGGCGCACCCAGCCCGTCGCCGTCGCCAGAAAGTTGCCCTGCGGCAAAAAGCCGACGTGCGAGGTCGGCTTTCGTTCCCACGTCGCCAACCAGAACAACACGGCCAAGAGCGGCGCGAGAAGAACGAGAAGCCAACCCCGACTGCGGCTGAGCGCGAACCGCCGCCACGCGCGGTCATTCGGTTCAGCGACAGCCCCACGGCAAGCGGCTGTCGGGTCTTGATCTTCGCAGGCCATCAGGCGGCCCCATTTCGTCGGCGACTCGAGTTATGGCCTCAGCATAACATCCGAGTCCTTGAAATGGAGCCGCTTACGCACGACTTGCCCCCAACGCGCGGGCGCCAGCGAACCTCAGCCCGGCTCAATACGCCTCTTTGGCCTGCACGCCTTTGCGGTTCTGCTGGTAGAGGTTTTTGAGATTCAGTTCTTGCTGCTGCAAAATGGCGCCGTTGCCGATCTGCAAGCCTTCGAGCAACTGTCGCTCGCCGCCGGCATCGGCAGGGGCCGCGGCGGGCTTTTCGGCCTTTTCCTCCGCGGCGGGCGCCTCTTGCGGCGGCGGGCCAAGTTGCGTTTCGCCGCGGAAGAAGGCGTAGCGGTTGTGCTCGGCCTGGGCGATCACGGTCGAAGAGCCTTGGATCGCGTCGGCCACGAACACGCCGCGCAGGTCGGTCTCGCCCGAGACGAAATCGGCGTTGCGACTGCCGATCACCTTGACGTGTACGTCCGGCACGTAGCCGTCCTTGGTCGCGTTCTTGACCGTCGCCCGCACGCGGCCCGAAGCCGCCTCTTCCTGCACGTCGAGCACCAGCGGCGTGACCAGCGCCAGCCCGCTGGCGTACAGGTCGTCGCCGCGGCAGACGACCAGGTACGCGCCTTCGTCCTTCAGCGGCAGCGGCAGCTTGCGCGAGCGGTCGCGATAGTCCTTGCCGTCGCCTAGCTCGACGACGACTTCGTGATACGGCCGGATGCCCGCCAGGTTGATCTCGGTGATGCCGCCCAGATCGTGCTTGAGCAGGCTGAACTTCATCAGGTCGATCTTGTAGACCCGCACGTCGCAGCGGGCCACGTTGCGGAATTTGAGTTCCAACTCGGCCTTTTCCTCCGGCTCGAAGGTGGTGACCTCCGGCAGCGAAATCGCCTTGTGCGTGAAATAGTCGATCGCCTGCCTGGCGTCGGCGAAACGGTCGGCGACGCGAGTGTACTCGCGGATCGCGTCGGCGGCCTTGCCCAGGCTGTGATAGACCTGGCCCAAGATGTAAACCGCCTGCCACTTGTTGCGGCTTTCGATCTCGCGGCCAGTCTGCGGCTCGGTGCGCTTGGTCTCGGCCACCTTGCGGCACATCTCCAGGGCGGCCTCGTGCTCGCCCAAGGCGAAGTGGCTGTAACCGACAACGTACCAGTAGCTGTCGAGATAGTCGCTCTTGGGGTAACGCTCGGCGTACAGCTCGCACCGCGCAATCGCCTCCCGATAGGCCTTCAATTCCAACAGCGCGTTGGCCAGCGAGAACGAAGCCTGGTCGGCCGCTGGATCCTCGGGGTAAGACGTGAGGAACTGATCGAGCATCGCCAGGGCCTGCTGCACCAGGTCGACGCGCGTGATCTTCTTCTCGCGCAGCTTCTGATCGGCCGCGGCGTGCGGGGCGTAGGCGTAGACTCGCTGCGCCAAGGCGTACTGCGCCGCCGCAACGTAAGCCTCCGGCGGATATTCGCCCAACAGCCGGCCCATCACGTCGACGCTGCGCACGAACTCGCCCTGCGATTCCAAAAAGCCGGCCACGCCGCTCTCGCTCTGGAAACTCACCTCGACCGTCGACCGGAACACCAGGTAGCTGCGTTCGTACTCGCCGATTTTGTCGTAGGCCAGCCCGACCTTCATGATCTTCTCGAAAGACAGTTCGACGTCGGGCCATTTCTCTTTAATCAGCTCGAAATACCGCACGATCTGGGCGTCGGGGCCGAACGCCAGGTGGCAGTCGAGCAACATCTGCACCGATTCTTGGTAGATGTCCGGTTGCAATTGCCATTTCGTGACCAGCTCGGTCAGGTATGTGCCTGCCGTTTGCAGATCGCCCTTGGCGAAGGTCCGCTTGCCGTACTCGAACAGTTCCTGCGGCGTGAGCTTGTATTCGTCGACGCTCTTGGCCCCCAGCGCCAAAACCTTGAGCGGCTTCGGCGCCGACACGTCCAGTTGGCTCGGGCGATAAGGATCGCGGACGATCGTCGGCGCCGCGCGGTACTCGCCCGGCAGATAGCCGTACACGTCGAACTGGATCGGTTGCACGTAGTGCCGGCTGCCGATATAGAACGTGATGGCGCCGGGCGAAACCTCGAACCGCTCGAAGCCGCCTTGCACCGATTGCTCGATCACCGTCACGCCGCTGGGGAGCGGCTCGGTGACGACGAGATACTCAAGCTGCTCTTCGGGCGTGTTGGCCGGCACGTTGGCCCGCCAGATTTCCAGTTCGACGCGGCCGCGCTCGCCGACCGGCAGTTGCGTGAGCGGATTGCGGAACGAAGTGAAGGCGCCTTGCAACACGCCGAAGCCGCGGGGAATTGGCTGGCCGTCGAGTTCTCGCGGGGCCGGCTCGTAGTGCCGCATCACGCTCCAATCCTTCGTCGTACTCTTCAGCTTGTCGGCCGGCACGAAGCCGCCCAGCACGCACTGGAACGCGAACCGTCCGCGGCCGGCCAGTTGGAACTGAATCCGCTGCTTCCCTTTCAGCAACAGCTTCGCCGGGATGGCGATCGTCTCGGCGCCAGTCTCCTTCGTGACGTCGAGCTTCTTGGCCTCGAAGCCGTTGACCACGATCGTCAACTCGTAGTGCTCCTGATCGAAGCGAGTTCTGGCGTACCATTGGCAAAGCCCCAGCGCCGCCGGGCCGGTCGCCTTGTCGGGCGACCAGCGATGCCCGGTGCGATGGGCCATCAGCCAATCGACCAGTTCCTTGTTCTTGGCCGCCTCGGGCGAGACTTTTTCGAGCGACAGCAGGTACAAGGCGCGGATTTCAGCCGCCGCCTCGCTCCAGGGGAGCGAACCGAGCTGGCTGGCTCGCTTCGGCGCCGCGTCGTCGAGGTTTCGCTTGCCGAGCACGTCGAGAATCTCGCCGGCCATCGGCGCACGGTCCATCTCGACCAGCGCGTGGGCCAGATGCGCCAGCGCCGCGTTCGACAGCGCCGGCCGATTGCGATACAGCCGGTTGGCCAGCGTAAAGTCGCCGCGACCGGCCGCCGACAGGCCTTGCAGCAAGATCGCCTTGCTCTCGTAGTCGCTGTCGGAGGTAGCGGCGATCTGGCTGCTCAAGTAGCTGATCGCCTTCTCGAACGCATCGTCGGGCGCCTGATATCCGGCGCCGCGGGCCAGGCTCAAGGCCCAGACCATGCGCGAAGACGTATAGCGGTTGCCGGCGCCTCCCTTGCCGGTCCAACTCCAGCTTCCGTCGTCGTTCTGCGAGGAGATCAACAGGCTGATCGAAGCGCGGATCCGCCCGTCGAGCGCCTCGGCTTGCGGGCCGCCCGCCTGCCGCGTGGCGCCGACGAGTTTTTGCAAAGCGACGGCGGCCATCAGGTCGCTGGCGGTCGTGTCGAGCCCCGAGCCGACCCGCACGGCTTCCCACTGGCACAACGGCGCCGGGGCCAGCAGAATGTCGAGCAGGCTTCGCTCGACGTTCGGGCCAATCAGCACTTCCAGCGTGCGGGCTTCCAGCGGCATGTCGGCGGGCGGTTCGACCCAGACGGTCGTGTCGCTCGAAGCCGTGCCGCCGGCCGTGGCGAACACGCGCATGCCGTACGGTTCCAGCGGCACGCTGCGCCGCAGCACGTCGCTGCGCTCGCCCGCCTTGACGGTCAGTTCGAACGCCGCGGAGAGCGATTCATCGGGCGCCGCTTGCTCGTCGCCGGCTTTGGGGGCCGCGGACCCGGGCCGCTTGAGCGAGGTTTCGAAGGTCAACTCGTGGAGGCCCTTGCCGGCGTCGAGCGTCTTTTTCTCTTCGACCGTCTTGCCGCCGATCGTGGTCTTGAGCGTGACTTCGATCGACCCTTTGTCCACCGCGTCGTTGTGGACCGTGGCCTGGATTTCGGCCTCGTCGCCGTCGGTGAAGGCCAGCGGCAGCTTCAGTTCGCCGAACAGCTCCTTCTTGACGGTCAACTCGCCTTCCGCCTCGCCGGCCAGCGTCTCGGTCGTGACGCCCTTGGCCAGCAGCTTCCAGGCGGTCGTCTTCTCGGGCAGCGTGATCGTGACGGTCGCCTTGCCGTCCTTATCGGTCACGACCGCCGGGTCCCAAAAAGCCGTCTCCTGCGATTCGACCGCCGGCAGCAGCACGGCGCCCGAGGCGTTGAGTTGCTCGGCGAACTGTTCGGCCTGTTTTTCGTCGATTTCCTTGTCGAAGCGGACGTTGTTTTGTCGGCCGTTGGCGTCGAAATAAAAGAACCATCGATTCGATACGCGATCGTTTTGGGTGAACGTCAGCAGCTCTTGTGGCGTGAAGGGTTGATCGACGGCGGAGCGGCTCAGGCCGCTGAGATCTAATTCATACGGGTTATCGACCGTATCGTTGAGCACCACGCTGCCAAGCGTCAATTCGCTGCGCAATTTGTTGCGGGCCGCAGCTTCCGCCAACCGCTTGCCGTCGGGCATGGTGAGGTTGAGACCGAGTTGCCACTGTTTCTTGGCCAGATCGCCGGCGGCGCCTTTGGCCTTGGCCGGCGCCTTGCCGCCCCGAGCGCCGCCACGGCCCCCGAATTGGCCGCCCCCCATGCCGCCCCCCATGCCGCCAACCATCTGCGCCTTGGAGATTTCTTCCGCATCCTGCGTCTGACTGATGACGAGGCCAAGCCTGTTCTCGTATGTTTGCAATTCGCCGGCGCCTACCTCGTCCCATGTCGTCGGGTTAACCGCACCTCGCACGAGATCCGCCACGGGTGCTAAACCCGGAACGCGACGCTCGCCCAATTGCACCCTGCCTGAATCATCGACAAGCGACCCGCGAGGCGGGCCGCCTTGGTCGTACATTGCGTTCGCGTCGATCGCGATGCCGCGGTCGGCGAACGAAGCCGCAACTCCGGCCTTCAACCGCTCTGCCTCTTCCGCGGCCACTTCCAGCCGGTCCTTTTCGGCCAGCAGTTGCGGATTGATCGGCTGCGTCGCCGGATAATACGCGAAAGTCACGCTCGACGTGGTTCGCACGGCGGGCTCGCGCGTCTGCCCGCGGAAGAAATCCTGGATCGCCGCGACGTTCGAGCCGAACATCTCGACCAGCGACTGCTCGATCAAGGCCAGGCTCAATTCGGCTGCCACCAGCTGGCCTTGCGGGTCGGTCGTGGTCACGGTCACTTCGACCTCGTCGCCCGGCTGCGCTGCGCCTTGGCCGCCGCCCTTGCGCTTGGTTTCGAGCTTCACGCGCAGCTCGCGCTCGACGGTGAAGGGGCTCGAAGCCTCGTGGAATCGCCGGAAGCGGGCCCGGGCTTCGGCGTCGGCCGGCGGCCGCGCGTCGGTCATCACCGCCACGGCCAACTCGAAATTCGGCGCCAGCACCGCCGTGAGCGGAATCTTCAACTCGTTGGCGCCTTGCTTCAGCTCGATCAACTTGTAATCGAGCACGCGGGCGCCTTGGAACGTGACCAGCGCCAAGGCCGGTTCTTCGCGCCAGTGCAGTTGTACGCTGGCCGTGTCGCCGACCTTGAACGTGTGCTTGTCGGCCAGGATGCGCAGACGGACCGCGTCGTTGTCGTCGGAGACTTGCACCACGCGGGCGCCCGAGATCGGGTTCTTGAAGAGGTCGGTTCCTTCGACCCGCAAAATGTACTTGCCCCCTTGCTCCAGCCGCAGCGTAAGGCGGGCCTGGCCTTGTTTTTCGTCGGTGGCAAGCTCGTGCCGTTCGACTTCGCGCTCGCCGACCTTGCCGTCGACGGTGGTCTGTTCGAGCACGTGAAGCACGAGCTTTTCGGCGATCGGCTTGCCTTCGGCGTCGTGGGTCGTAACGGACGCCTCGAAGGTCTCGCCCGAAACGTAGACCGGCCGCACCGTACCGACGCCGATCGTGAAGCCGCGCGTGGCCAGGTAGAAATTGACCGACGTCTGCAAATTGCGCTCGGGCAACATCACCACCAGCGGCAAGGCTTGCGCCTCGCGATATTCGCGCGTCGGCAGCTTGAACGCCAGTTCGCCGTGCTCGTCGGTCTTGCCCGTGTAGACGCGGCCGCCGGCCAGTTGATAGCGAATCTCGCGATCGGCCAACGGCGCCCCGTAATAGAATTTGGCCGCGATCTTGCCTTCGATCTCTTCGCCCCGATAGAAAACCTTGCGATCGACGTCGACTGACAGCCGCACCGGTTCGAGTTGATATTCGTGGACGGCGAAGCCGCCTTGATAGCTGTGGTTGTCCTCGTCGCGGACTTGAATCCGGTATCCGCCCGGCATGCTGGTGGCCGGCAGCGCGAAGCGGGCGTGAAAGCTGCCGAACTCGCCGAGCGTCACTTCGTCCTGCCTGAGCAGCCGATTGCGGCTATCGAAAACTTCCAGGTGATACTTCTTGCCTTGGGCGATCGTGAAGCGGTCGTCGGCGACTTGCCGCACGACGCCGCGGACGTGGACCATCTGCCCGGCCCGGTAAGCCGGCCGATCGGTATAGATGTAGCCTCGCTCGGTCAGGCCGACCGACACGCCGAGGCCTTCGAGCCCGACGACGTTCGAGGCCACGCTCGCCTCGGCCACGGCGAACACTCGCACATCGCCGGCCGATTTCAGCTCTTCGTACGACTTCTGAAACACGCCGTCGTCGCCCGTTTCGGCCTCGGCGAAGACCTGCTGGCCGTTGGAGATCAACAGCCGCGCCTTCGGCCAGGGCTCGCCGGTCCGCAGGTTTTCGGCGAACACGAAGACTTCGTCGCGAGAACTTTTGACGACGATATCGAGATCGCTGGCCACGACGAGCGTCGTGGCTTCGAGCGTCTTGCTGCTGACGGTGACTGCCATCACGCCCGACTTGGGCGCGGCCTCGCCCAGCGGAATTTCGATTTCGTTCTCGAGCTGCTGATATTCGGCGTATTTGGGAACTTCGAACTCGAACGTGCGGTCGGGATCGATCAACGCGATATCGAGCCCTTCGACGCCCGAGGCCAGGTGCATCTTGCGGAAATAGGTCTCCATGTCGATCGTGTAGCAGCGAACCGTGACCTGCTCGACGTTCCGCGAAGTGAGCTTGATCTTGGGCGTCTCGTTGGTGCGGAACACGCGCTCGGTGGCGATCGCCAGCGACTTGGCCGTCAGCCGGGCCACGCGAGCCTGCGCCTGGCCGGCGTAATTGCCCCACGCGACCTTGCGGAACTCCTTGAGCGCCTCGGGCAGTTTGCCGAGCTTTTCTTCCAAGGTCGCGGCGATCATGAACTGCGCCTGCGACGATTCGTTCGTGTTCGGGTATTTGGCCGCCAGCCGGCGCCACTCGGCGATCGCGTCGTCGAACTTGTCTTGCAAGAACAGCATCCGGCCGAATTCGTACAAGATGCCGGGATCGCGCGGGTCGAGCGGGTACTTGGCCAAGAACTCGCCCCACAGCTTGCGGGCTTCGTCGTAACGCTTGGCCTGCCGCGCTTCGTAGCCGAGCAGGAACTCGGTGTTCACGATCTGCCGCTGCACCTCGCTCCACGAAGCGTGCGCCGGATGCTTGGCGAGATAATCGCGCCAGGCGGCCAGCGCCTCGTTGAATTTCTTTTGCAGTTGATACGAGCGGCCGAGCAGCACGCGGGCGTTGGGCGTCTCGTCGCGGTCGGCGTAACGCTCGTCGGCCAGGAATTTTTCGAGCGTCTTGACGGCGTCTTCATAGCGGCCGCGGCTGACGTAGCTGGCGGCAACGCGCAAATACGCCTGCCCGGCGAGCTTGTGCGTCGGGTAGCGATCGAGAAAAGTCTGCAAGCTGGCCGCGCCCAGTTCCAATTCTTCATCACTCGTGGGGCTGGGCAGATGGTAGGTTTCCGAAAGCTTGAAAGTCGCTTCGGCGATTCGCTCCGACTTGTCATCAGGGTAGGCGGCCAGCAGATCCTGCCACGTGCGGCGGGCCTCTTCGTGCTGGCCTTGGCCCAATTGGCACTCGCCGAGCCGGAAGCGGGCCTCGATATCCAGTTCGCCCTTGGGATGGTCCTTGCTAAACTGGTCTTTGCCGAACCGTGCATAGCGGTTGGCCGCTTCCTGCAAGTTTCCCAGGGCCTGATAGCAGCGGGCGGCGAGCAATTCGACTTCGGCCCGCTTCTCGGGCTTGGGGCCGACTTCGAGGGCCTGCGTGTAGAATTGCAGCGCCTTTTCATAATCGGGCGGCGTTTGTTCGTCGGCCGGCTTGAAATAAGCGTCGGCGAATTCGAGATAGATGTCGGCAATTTCCTGCTTGCGGTCGAGCGACAGCAGCCAGGCGGCCTGTTCGCGATAGATTGTCTCGGCCGCTTGGAAGTCGCCCTTGCGAGCCAGCGACACGGCCCGGCCGAACTTGGCCCGGCGCAGCCAATGGCTTTCGGGGAATTCTTTTTCGAGTTGCTCATAGGCGGCCACGGCATCGTCGTAGCGGCCGGCAAGGTGGAGCGCTCGGCCTTTGAGATAAGCCAGCCAGTCGCGATCGCCCGTAGAAGCGGCATCTTGCCGCTTTGTACGCGGCAGGGCGCCGCGTCTACTCTCGCCGTCGGCCAGCAGCTTGTCGATCGCTTCGGCCGCTTCGGCGTACTTGCGGTCCTGCATCAGCCGCTTGACGGCCGGCGGCGTCTTTTGATTGGCAATCTCTGTTGCGAAAACCGTGCGTTCCGCCTCGGCCGCACCGTCGGCCGATTTCTTGTCGCCGTCGGCCGCCCAGGCCGCGGTCAAGGCCAACAGGGAAAGCCCGATGAACCCCACGCTCGCTGCCCGCGGAGTCCGCAGAAAATCGCTTCTCATGCCAGCATCTCCTCGATTTCCGCCGCTGTGGATCAGTGGCCGTGAATAGGCGCCCGCGGCCGATCAGGGCCGACAAGACGGCCGACCGCCGAAAAAACAAACCAAGCCGATCGTATGACGCCCGAACGCGCCGAAAAGTTTCATCGGTTTCGCCCGCTTTCGAGCGGCCCACGCGCGGGATACCCGAAAGCGAGACGCTACGAAGTGTTCAACCGTTATCACGAGTCTAGCCGTTCGCCGCAAAATAGGCCAAGCGCTTTGCGTTGTTGCGAGGCGCCGGAGCAGCATTTAGATTAGGTTGGCGCCGGATGCGCGTGATGAAAAACGGAGATTTCGGGCATGTCGGAAGCATTCGATCCCTATCGCAAGTGGCTAGGCATTCCGCCCGCCGAGCAGCCGCCGCACCACTACCGCTTGCTCGGCGTCGGTCTGTTCGAAGACGATCCCGACGTGATCGAAAGCGCGGCCGATCAGCGGATGGCTCACTTGCGCACGTTCCAGGCCGGGCCGCACTCGGCGCTGTCGCAGAAGTTGCTCAACGAGGTCGTGGCGGCGAAGATCTGCCTGCTCTCGGCCAAGCAACGCGCCGCCTACGACGCGGAATTGCGGCAAAAGTTGGAGGCCGAGAAACCGGCCGACGAGCGCCTCCTGCCCGTCGCGGCGGCGATCGAGCCCGCCGTTGCGGCGCCGGTGGCAACGACGCCGCTCGGCGACGATGTGCTGGCCACGTCGCTGGACGCGCAAGTTGCCAAGCCGTTGCGGACGTTGCCGCCGCGCGGACGTGCGAAGAGCGGCTCGTCGCTGGTCGCGTGGTTGGCAGGCGCCGCGGGGCTGTTTGTCGTGGTGGTCGTCAGTTTCGCAATGTTTGGCCGGCCCGAAGCAACGCCGCCGGTGGCCAACCCTCCGGCCGAAGATGCTTCCTCGGTCGACCGCGCAACAGCTACGGCGCCCGCTCCGCAGCCGAAAGCGCAGCCGCCCCAAGCCTTGCCGAGCGTCGTCGTGGGCGAACTCGAACCGCCGCGCGCCATCGCGCCTTTCGACGCCAAACAGGCCCGCGCCCATCAGGAAGCCTGGGCCGACTACTTGAAAACGCCCGTCGCGCAGACCAACTCGCTCGGCATGTCGCTGGTCTTGATCCCGCCGGGCGAGTTCACGATGGGCAGCACGCCGGAACAGATCGCGGCGGCCAAACAATTCGCCGAGCAAGCGGAAGGCGCCGCCGACAAGTGGACCCTCGAGCGCCTCGACGCCGAGGCGCCGGCGCACCGCGTGAAGCTTCGCAGACCTTTTCTGCTTGGGGCGACGGAAGTCACCATCGGGCAGTATCGCCGTTTCGTCGAGGCCGCGAATTATGTCACGGAAACGGAACGCTTCGGCGGCGGCAGTTCGACGAGCCGGCAAGAACAAGATCCGCAGAAGAAATCGCTGACGTGGCAATCGCTGAGCTATCCGGCCAATGACGACTCTGCGGTGGGTCAGATCACCTGGAACGACGCCGTCGCGTTCTGCAACTGGCTGAGCGACCTCGAGAAAAAACGCCGCGGCTACAACGAGGTTCTGCCGGGCTTTTGGGACTTGGATCGCGAGGGCGATGGTTATCGTCTGCCGACCGAGGCCGAATGGGAATACGCTTGCCGGGCAGGAACGGCCACGCAGTATTCGTTCGGCGACGACGCCTCGATGTTCGGCGAATACGGCTGGTCCGAGAAAACGCGGCCGATTACGTTCCCGGTCGCCGTGGGCTCGAAGAAGCCCAACAGTTTCGGCCTGTATGACATGCACGGCAATTCCGACGAATGGTGCAACGATTGGTACTCGCCCGACTACTACGCGTCCTCTCCGCCGGACGATCCCACGGGGCCGGCATCGGGCGACGCGCGGATCCGGCGCGGCGGCGGCTGGAACAACCCCTTGGTCCGCAACGGCTCGGCGTTCCGCGGTTCGTACGCGCCGTTTTGGCGATTTGGCGGTTTGGGGTTTCGCGTGGTGCGGGTTTCAACGACAGTCGAGTAACTTTGCTTTCAGGCAAGCGGGGGGCGTCAGTCCCCTGGTGAGGCCGCCGCAAAGCGTAAACCGCTGATCCTTGTTCGGCAGGCTGGACATCTCGACCTTTGAGCGGCGGCTGACCTGGGCCTCTGATTCGTAAAACGCGCACTTGATCGCTTGGAACAGGTTCGAACAACGCAAGACCGAATATGATTCTACGCCGGCGCCGCCAAGGTTCAAACGCAACACGTTGCAATTCTCGACATAGGATGGCCAACAGCGCGTAGGTCAGGCTTTCGACCCTGACAGACCCGAGCTTGACGCCTGTCAGGCTGGAAAGCCTGACCTACGTAAAGCCTACGACGGCCGCGGCTCGCTTGCCGCGCTGGCCGACTCGCGCACGCGGCGGCAATCGGGCAGCGAATCGAGAAAGGTGCGGCCGTAGGGCTTGGTCAGCACGCGCGGATCGAGAATCACCACCGTGCCGCGGTCTTGCTGCGTACGGATCAAACGCCCGAAGCCTTGCTTGAGCTTGATCGCCGCCTCGGGCAGTTGATAGCCGGCGAACGGATTGCCGCCGGACGAGCGGATCGCTTCGAGCCTCGCTTCCAGCAGCGGGCGGTCGGGCACGGCGAAGGGGAGCTTGGTGATGATCACCATTTGCAAGGCGTCGCCCGGCACGTCGACCCCCTGCCAAAAGCTGTCGGTCCCCAACAGCACGGCCCGCGGGTCGGCCTTGAAGCGCTCGAGCATCTGGCTGCGCGGCAGGCCGTCGCTTTGGGCGTAAAGGGCCAGGTTCCGTTCGGCGAGCCAGGGCGTCAGTTCGGCGGCCGCCTGCCGCAGCATCTCGTAACTGGTGAACAGCACGAACGCGTGCCCGTCCGTCTGGGCCACGTAGCGGCGGATCATCTCGATCGCCTTGCGTTCGTAGTCGCGCTTGTTGGCGGTCGGGTCGGGCATGCCTTCGACCAGGACGAGCCGGGCCTGCTCGCGATAGTTGAACGGGCTGCCGACGGCCAGCGTTTCCGCCTGGGTCAGGCCGATCCGCGAGCGGAAGAAATCGAACGAGCCCTTGGCGCCGACGGCCAGCGTGGCGCTGGTCATGATCACGCTCGGCACGCGCTCGAAGAGCTGTTCGCGCAGCACCGGCCCGACGTCGACCGGGGCCGCGGCCAGGGTCGTTCGCGGCCGGCGGCCTTGCACCAGATCGATCCAATACACGAGCCCGGCCAGCGATTGCGTGCGCCAAGCCTCGATGTCGCCGGCCAGCGCGGCCAGCCGGTCGTGGGCCGCTTGAAAATCCTGCCGCTCTTCGGCCGACTTCAGGCCGTCGCCGAAACCCTTCAGCGCGCGAGCCAGTTTCGTCAAGCTCGGGCTCAGCCCGTTGGGCACGATCTCGGGCTGGTGTACGCGGCCGTTGGCCCGGCCCGAGGCCGCCTGCCAGAGCCGCACTTCGTCGAAGAACTCCTGGGCGTGGATGCGCGCGGCCAGCACCAGCTCTTCCAGTTCGCGCTGCCGGTGGTGGACCAGCAAGCCCTTGTTCGTGCGGTCGTTGTAGAGCTTGTTGAGCGCGTACTCGACCTGACCGCTGGTGACGCTCATGCCGAGATGGTCGCCCGCCACGGCTTCGAGCGTATGGGCTTCGTCGAAGATCACGACGTCGTAGTTCGGCAGGATGCTCACGCCGTTGCGGCGCAGGGCCAGGTCGCTGAAGAACAAGGCGTGGTTGACGATCAGGATCTGCGCGTTTTGAATTCGGCGCCGGGCCTTGTAATAGAAGCAGCGGGCGTGCGTCGGGCATTGCCGGCCCATGCAGTTGCCGTGGTCGCTGCGCACTTCGTCCCAGACGGTCGGTATCGGCCGGTGGTCGAGCTCGGCCAGCGAGCCGTCGGCGGTACTCTTGGTCCAGCGCTGCAAAGCGCGCAGCTCGGCGAATTCTTCGTCGTCGCGAAACAGGCTGCTGGCCCGCTTCACGGCGCCTTCCAGCCGCCGCAGACTGAGATAGTTGCCGCGGCCCTTGACCAGCACGGCCGTGAATTCCAAGGGGATCACGGCGTTCAAGAGCGGCAGATCCTTTTCGAGCAACTGCTCTTGCAGGCTGATGGTATGGGTCGAAACGATGATCCGCCGGCGGTCGGGCTCATCCGCCGGCGCCGCGTCGGGCTGCGGTTCGCCGGCGTTTTGGCTTTGGGCGGCGGCCAGAATGGCCGGCACGAGATAAGCGAAGCTCTTGCCGACGCCGGTCCCGGCTTCGACGACGAGATGCCGCTTGGCCTCGATCGCCCGGGCCACCGCCTCGGCCATTTGCAACTGTTGCGGTCGGCGTTCGTAGTGCGGCAGCCGAGCGGCGATGCGGCCTTCGGGGCCCAGGATTTCGGCAGGAGTCAGCGCCATAGGCGAGGGTGCGTATACCGGCAAACGCGGCTTCGGCCCCGGCGGCCCGCCACGAACGATATTCTATCCATCAACGTATCACGAACGAACAAACGCCGATAGGGACCAAGGATTGAATAACCTCCCAAACCGAGCCGAATTCGCTCAAAAACCGCGCGGCTGCGATCCCGGCATGGTATCGGAACGTCAAGTATCCTCGCCCTATACTCATGGAACCACGGATGGCCCAGCGCGGCCTTCGGCCGCAACCGAATGAGCCACGGATGGAACACGGATCAAACACGGATGAAATGCAGAACGAGGCTCTTTCGCAGAATCCATGTGTGGTTGAGCGCCGCTTAGCGGGGTTGGTGTTGCGTTTTCCAAGGCATTGCCGGGCAAGCAAATGTGGCGTTGGTAAGTGAGACGCTGGTGAGGAGCCGAATTGGAAAACACGATGTCCGCTCCGTGTTTCATCCGTGGCTCGCCCCCCGCCAAAAGCGCCGCGCAAATCTTCGCGCTCGCGTGGAGAAACAGAACGTTTGTAGTACGGTTTTCGAAGTTCAATATCCGTGCCATCCGTACAACAAACGTTCCGTTTCTTTCCGCGCCGGGAAGATTTCATGCCGCTCGCGGGCTTGCGCAGCGGTACACAGGAATCGGGTAAACCGAAAAAATCTCGGCAAAGCGCTGGAAAAAACGTTTCGCGGCGTCCATGCTGTTAGGCTTGCGGCCTGGGAATCGAGTGCATGCGCCTGCGAGCGGGCGCACGGACCCCTTCAGATGTTGATCTAGGATTCTAATCGCATGCCCATCGAATTTCGTTGTCATCAATGCGGAAAACTGCTGCGCGTCGGCGATGAAACGGCCGGCAAGCAGGCCAAGTGCCCTGCGTGCGGGAGCGTGCAGACGATTCCCGCCGCTTCGCCGGCTCCTGAGATGCCGAGTGCGCCGCCGCTTCCCGCTGCGACAACGGGCGGCAATCCGTTCGGCCCTCCATCGCCGATGTCGACCGCGACGCCCGGCGGCGAACAGAATCCCTACCAGGCGCCGCCGAGTTACCCCGGTCACGATCTATATGGCCCTCCGGGCGCTGGAACGTCGACACTCTATAGGCCGACCCCGATCGACATCGGAGACGTTTTGGCGCGAGCTTGGGAAATCTACAAAGACCAGTTGTGGATGTGCGTCGGCGTGGTCTTGATCTGCGGGATCATCAACTATGCGGCGCAATTCGTCGCACAACTCATTACCACGGGCATGCAACTGGCGGGATTGCCCATCATTGCCCTTATAGTCGTAAACTTCTTCTTAGTCATCCTGCAAATGGTGTTTCAGATTTGGATCGGCGTGGGCCAGCGGATCTTCTTTCTGAAGGTGGCTCACGGCGAAACAGCATCGATAGGAAACATCTTCGAAGGCGGGCCCTATCTCCTGCGAACGATCCTCGCCACCCTGCTCGTCGTCTTGGGAATGGCCGGAATCATAGCTCTTTGCGCTATCCCGGCCGCGCTCATTTATTTCGCCACGAAAGAGCCTGGGCCGGCGATTGGAGCGTTGGTCTTGCTGTACGTGATTCCTGCCGTTTACGTGAGTCTTACATTCTATCAGTACGTTTTCTTAATTATCGATCATGATTTGGGCGCGATCGACTCGCTTTACGCGTCTCGCGAGATCACGCGAGGCAACAAACTTTCGATTTTCGCGGTGTCGATAATCGGCGGCCTGCTGATTATCGTCGGTCTTTTAGCGTGCTGCATTGGGGCGTTCTTCGCCGCGCCGTATGTGGTTCTGTGCATGACCACCATGTATGTGCTGATGAGCGGCGGACAGACGGCCGCTGCGATTCGACGTTAGGCGAGACAGCCGCCTCGTCTGTGCGTGCCAACGAAATCCGCCGCGGCTGCTACAGACGCATTTCCGGCGGCGGCGTGACGTATTCGCGCCGCGGAGGCGCCGGACCGCGCAGCAGCGGCATGGCAATCATCCCGGCGACGAAGCCGCCGACGTGCGCCCAAAACGCCACCCCGCCGTCGACGCCGAGCTGCGTCTGACGGCTGGCTTCGAGAAGCTGCGTCAAGAACCAGAATCCCAGCACGACCAACGCGGGCAGTTCGATCATGGTGACGATCACGACGAGCAGCACGAGGCAGCGGATGCGAGCCAGCGGCCAGGTGATGGCGTAGGCCCCCAAAATCGCCGCCACCGCGCCGCTGGCGCCGATCACCGGCACGCCGCTCGCCGGGCCGCTGAGCCAGTGACAGAGGCTGGCGAATACGCCGCCCGCCAAATAGAAGACCAGAAACGGCCCGTGCCCCAGCCGGTCTTCGACATTGTCGCCGAAGATCCAGAAGAACCACATGTTGCCGATCAGGTGCATCCAGCCGCCGTGCAGAAACAGCGAGGTCACGAGCGTCAGCAAAATCTGCCGCGGCGCCGCGGGCAGACGCACGCGCTTGTGGATGGCGAAGGGCGAGTGCAAGTGCGACTCGCCCGAGAGCGCGTCGAGATCGAGTTCGATCGCCCGGCCTTGGGGCAATTCGCTCAGGCGTGCGGGGATGAAGCCGTGCTCGACAACGAACAACCGCTGGCTCTCGTCCGGCAAGCGGTTGATGTATAAGAACGCCAACGCATTGAGCACGATGATCGCCACCGTAACGACCGGCATGCGCTGCGAAGGAACGTCGTCGCTAAACGGAAACATGACGCCGATCCTCCGGTTCGATCCAACAACTTCGCCCGCCGTTCCTCTGTGGGGCGGCCTTCCAGGCCGTCGCGGTTGACGGGTGAGGAAGGCCGCCCCACGACCAATGTCAATCGCCGACGGGTGAGGAAGGCCGCCCCACGACAAATGGACGCCTCGCCCGCGCTTGCGCTATTCGGGTTAGGACGTCGCAGGCCCGGGGCGCCGCTGGTCGACGGGCAGCGGCACGCCCTTGATTTGCCCTTCGCAGACCAGCGACTGGTTGACGAAGCCCTGAAACCGACTGACCACGATGGCGCCGCGCCGCACCCGGACCAACTGCGCCACCATCACCAGCCGGTCGCCGGGATAGACCGGGTCGCGAAACCGCACGTCGTCCATGCCGCCAAAGCCTAGCACGTCGGCGCCCAGCAGGTCGTATTTCAACGACAGATAGCTGCACAATTGGGCCGCCGCTTCGCACATCATCACGCCCGGCATGATCGGCATGCCGGGCATGTGGCCGCGAGCCCAGAACTCGTCGTGACGCACGTCCTTATAGCCCACCCCCAGCTTGAGGGCCGGGTCTTCGTGGACGATCGCCGTCAACTGCTCCATTTCGAAGCGTTGCGGGTTGTAACGACGAATTTCCTCGATGTCGGCGACGACGTGGTTCAGGTCGTAAGCGGAGAAATCAATGATCAGATCTTTGCCGGCCACGCCTTAGACTCCTTGGACCCGCATGCATCCCGTTTTCCCGCAAAATCGGCGGCTAAGGTCGCCCAATTCTAGCGCTTAGATCGATTTGCGACAACGGCGCGATTCAGGTCTTGATGTTCTTCCGCTTCAGGCGGCGGGCCTTGCTGTTCGCCGGGCGCTGACCGTGGTTGGCTTTTTTCAGATTGCGGTGGGGCTTGGCCATGATTTGCTCGCTCATCCGATTTGCTGGTAACTACAAGATTCCAAACCTCCTAACTTACCAGGAACTGCGCGGCGTGGAAAGCGCAACTGCTAGGCGCCCGGTCCGTCGCCGGAGTAGATTGATTTGCATCGGAGTTGATGGCTGCCGTCGTCGGAACCGCCCATCTCGATCGACAACGTCCCAGCGCGGCTTTCGGCCGCAACCAACGAAATGACTTATCGATGGCGTGATGACGCTGAAACCAGCGCGACATCGGTCTCGTCCGGCGCCCACGCGGCGTCGCGCCGTTACCACTCGCTTACGGTGGATTTTCTTAGGAATTGCTCCGATGTCCAAAGGCTTTCCTATGGCGGCTGGCCTGAGGGCGACTGGCCTGAGGGCGACTGGCCTGAGGGCGGCGCCGGCTCGTGTGAGGTCGAAAGGTTCGATCGCCCGCGTCGTACACGCCTTTGGACATCGGAGCCATGCCTTTTAAAATCCCGTCCGGCGAAGCCGGACGCGCCTTTGGAATCCTTGGCAGCGCCGGCGTGGACCGCACCTCGGCGGTGATCGCGGTGCAAAATCTTCGCTGGCCGCAAAGAAATGCAACAATTGTTTCCCAGCGCGGCCTTCGGCCGCAACCAATTGAGCCACGGATGGAACACGGATAAAACACGGATGAAATGCAGAATGAGGCTCTTCCGCAGGATCCATGTGTGGTTTTATCGCTGGCTAGCATGGTTGGGGTTGCGTTTTCCAAGCCATTGCCGGGCAAATAAACGTGGCGTTGGTAAGTGAGACGCCGGTGAGGAGCTGAATTGGAAAACACCATATCCGATCGGTGTTCGGTCCGTGTTTCATCCGTGGCTCGCCTCCGCCAAAAGCGCCGCATGAATCTTCGCGAGACGCGGAGAAATAGAACGTTTGTATTACGGAGGGCTCTCATGCCGCTCGATCCGCGCAAAAAGCAAAAGAAGCTCGAACGCCGCAAGGCCAAGGACAAAGTCCGCCGCAAAACGGAGGCCGCTCGCCAGGCCCATCAGTTGACGCATCGGTTCGACCACGCGGGGCGCGGCGAAATCCTCGATTGCCTCGTGCCTGTCGAGTTGTGGGAGCACGGCATTGGAAATGTTCTGATGAGCCGCGACCTCGGAAACGGTCGCGTAGGCTTCGCGCTGTTTCTCTTGGATGTTTACTGCCTGGGCGTCAAAGACGTCGCCTTCGACGTGATTTCACGCGAGAGATACGACGTCGAATGGCTGCCCAACCTGAAGGACCGCTTCGCGTTCGAACGCACGAGTCCCGATTACGTCCGTAAGTTGGTTGAGGATGCCGTCGAATACGCGCGGTCTATCGGCCTGGAGCCGCACGCCGACTATCGGCAGGCCAAAGCGATTTTCGGCGACGTCGATGCATCTTTGTGCCGGGAATCGTTTGAATTCGGCCGGGACGGCAAGCCGTTTTTCGTTAACGGCCCTCATGACAGCCCCATGCGCTGCCGCAAGATCGTCGAGACGCTCAGGCAGCAGTGCGGTCCGGAACGGTTCGACTACTTGCTGCATCTCTCCGAGCGAGAACTGCCTGCGATGAATTTGCCGCAGTTGCCTGGGATGAGGTTGATCGAGCAGCCCGAAGAGGCCGGGGTGTCGCCCGACGACGATCCGACGGATTCGGAGTCTTGAGTCTTGAACCGTGCGGCCGGCGCCAAGCTCGCAAGTTCGGCGGCCGCGGCGGCTTACAGCGACTCGGCAAAGCTTTCCGGCGGCGAGGCTGCTCTTGCCTTTGACGAATTTTCCGTATACGATCCGTTTAAGCTATTGCTCACAGCGAGTTTACGTCTCTTAGCCGGCGTGCTGCTCAAACACAGCGCGGCCGGGTGCAGCGTTGTCACCGTACAAGGGAATGTTTGATGATCGATTCGCCTTCTTCTTCGCGTCGGCTACGCCTGCATTGGTTCTCGCTCGCGTTGATTGCTTTGGCGGCGCTCGGCCCGGCGGCGCGGGGCTTGCAGGCGCAACTCACGGAGCCCACCTCCAACGACCGCTATGTCACCAAGGCGGTGCTCAAACTTCTGCGCACCGATCATCTGACGCGGCATCCCCTGGACGATGAAATCGCCGAGCGGCTGGTCAAGGGCTTCATCAAGATGCTCGATCCGGCCAAGGTCTACTTCTACCAGTCGGACGTCGATTCATTTTTCGCCGAGGAGAAGAACCTGATCGGGCAGTTGACCAAGGGAGACACGCTGTTTTCGTTCCGGGTGTTCAACACGCTGCTCAAGCGGATCGACGAGCGCGTGCAGGCGATCGACGAATTGCTGGCCGTGCAGCACGATTTCACGGTCGACGAAGAACTCGTCGTCGATCCCGACGTCTCGCACTATCCGCAAGACGCCGCAGAGGCCCGCGATATGTGGCGCAAGCGCATCAAGTACGACTTGCTCGTGTTGAAGGCCGACGCTGATAAAACGGCCAGCGGCAAATCGGACTCCGACGACTCCGCCAAGAAAAAGCCCGCCGAAGACCCCGTCAAGCGGCTGACCCGCCGCTACCACAGCTTCGGCAAGCGAATGCACCAGACCGACCACAACGAACTGCTGGAAATGTATCTGACGAGCCTGACGACGGCCTACGATCCGCACAGCACCTACATGTCGCCGACGTCGTACGAGAATTTCGAGATTCAGATGCGGTTGAACCTCGAGGGCATCGGCGCCTCTCTGCAATTCGACGACGGCTATACCGTGGTCAAGCAGGTCATTCCGGGCGGCGCCGCCGACAAGGACGGCCGCCTGAAGCCCGAAGACCGCATCGTGGGCGTCGGCCAAGGCGAAGAGGGCTCGATCGTCGACACGGTCGACATGAAGCTGACCGACGTGGTCAACAAGATTCGCGGCCATCGCGGCACGACGGTTCGGCTGGAAGTCGTGCCCGGCGGCCAGGGCGAGCCGACGATCTACAACATCGTCCGCGCCAAGATCGAGTTGACCGACAGCGAAGCTCGCGGCGAGATCGTCGAACAAGAGCGCGAAGGCCGCACCTATCGCGTCGGCGTGATCGATCTGCCCAGTTTCTACATGGACATGGAGGCCAACCGGCGCGGCGTCGCCGACTTCAAGAGCACCACGCGCGACGTCGAGCGGCTGCTGAAAGGCTTCCGCGAGAAGGAAGTGGACGCCGTGATTCTCGATCTGCAGCGCAACGGCGGCGGCTCGCTGAGCGAGGCCATCAACATGACCGGCCTGTTCGTCGACGTGGGGCCCATCGTGCAAGTCAAGGACAAGGCCGACCGCGTGCAGCAGTACGACGATTTGAACCAGGGCGCCGCCTGGGACGGGCCGCTGGTCGTGCTGACCAGCAAGCTCAGCGCCAGCGCCAGCGAAATCTTCGCCGGGGCGATTCAGGACTACGGCCGCGGCATCATCGTCGGCGACAAGTCGACCCACGGCAAAGGCACCGTGCAAAGCCTGCTCGACCTCGGGCAACAATTGTTCGGCCTGGCCAATTCGCCCAAGCTCGGCGCGCTGAAAATCACCATGCAGCAGTTCTACCGTCCCAACGGCGACAGCACGCAAAATCGCGGCGTGCTGGCCGACGTGCCCTGGCCGTCGCTGACCAACGAACTGAAAGGCATCAGCGAATCCGATCTCGACTACGCCTTGGCCTTCGATCGCGTCGAGCCGGCGGATCACGATCAGTACGACATGGCGAGCAAGACGGTCGTCGAGCAGCTCAATCGGCAATCGGTCGAGCGCCGCAAGAAGTCGAAGGACTTCCAGCGCGTCGAGCGAAACCTCGAACGTTATCGCCAGCAGAAGAACCGCAAAACGGTGCCCTTGAACGAGGCCAAGTTCCTGGCCGAGCGGGCCGAACTGAACGCCGACCGCGAGGAAGAGAAGGAACTGGAAAAGTCGATGGACGCGAAGAAGGTCGTATTCGATCGCAAAGACTTCTACAACCGGGAAGCGCTCGATATCACGCTCGATTACCTGCAATTGGCTGACACGGCCCAGCCCAACTAGCGCACTGTCATTCAAGTTTTGACGAATGCTAGCAGCCTTGAGCGGCTGGCGGCAGAGTCTGGGCCCATTCGCCTTGTTGCATCCTTCCGAATTTCGAGCCTTGGTCAGCGGCCAGCGGAAGGGGCTCGCCGCCGCCGCGTTTCGAGCGGCGTTGCGACTGGCGGAAACCCCGTACGCCGCCGCCGTCGCATGGCGCAATCGCCGCTACGATTCGGGACGCTGGCCCGTCGAGCGCGTAAGCGTGCCGGTGATCAGCGTCGGCAACTTGACCTTAGGCGGATCGGGCAAGACGCCGATGGTCGAGTGGCTAGCGCGCTGGCTGCGCGTCCGCGACGTGCGCGTGACGATCATCAGCCGCGGCTACGGGGCCGAGGCCGGCGCGCGAAACGATGAAGCGCTGGAACTCGAGGGGCGCTTGCCCGACGTGCCTCATTTGCAAGATCCCGACCGCGTTGCGGCGGCACGGCTGGCGATCGAAGAGTTCGAGTGCCAGGCGATCGTGCTCGACGACGGCTTTCAGCACCGCCGGCTGGCTCGCGATCTCGATCTGGTGCTCGTCGACGCCTTGGAGCCGTTCGGCTTCGGCCACGTCTTTCCGCGAGGCACGCTGCGCGAGCCGCTCGCGGGCCTCGGCCGAGCCGATGCGGTGGCCCTGTCTCGCGCCGATCTGGTCGAACCGGCCGATCGGGCCCGACTGAAAGCCGCAGTCGAGCGCTACGCTCCGCATGCCGTTTGGCTGGAAGTGGCGCATGCGCCGCGGCGGCTGGTTTCGGCCGGCGGCGAAACTCGCCCTTGGGACGAGCTCGCCGGCCAGCGCGTGGCGGCGTTTTGCGGCATCGGCAATCCGGCCGGATTTCGCCGCACGCTCGAACGCTGCGGGGCGACGATCGCCGGCTTTCGCGAATTTCCCGACCACCATGCTTATCAGCGATCCGACGTCGAGGACCTGGCCCAATGGGCCGAGAGCCTCGATGCGACCATGCTCGTTTGCACCGCTAAAGATCTCGTCAAGCTGCGAGTGGAACGCATCGGTTCGGCGCCGCTGTGGGCCGTGGCCATCGAACTAGAGATTCTCGCGGGGTTGAACCAGTTCGAAACATTGCTCGAGTCCCTCTCCCTTTGGGAGAGGGGAGAGTGAGGGCGGCAGTCGGCGCGTCGCGCCCTCATCCCGGCCCTCTCCCAAAGGGAGAGGGAGTTGATTGCCGGCGGCCGCCAACAACGAACAGGCTGCGGTCTTGCGCGCCTCAGCCTTATTGCGCCATGTCAGCCTTACTGTGTCATGTCAGCCTTACTGTGTCATGTCTTTGAGGCTCTTCAGCGCCACCAGTTTGACCTTGGTGCTGGCAGGCTTGGCCGGCACGTCCATCAGTTCGCCCGGCTTGAAGGGATTGGGCACGCCGGTTTTGGCGGCTTTCGCGGGGACGTGCTTTTTCTCGATCTTCAACAAGCCAGGCAACGAGAACACGCCCGGGCCCGAGCTGCTCAGGCTCTCGCGAATGACGTCGTTCAAAGCATCGAGCACCGCGGTCACTTCTTGCTTCGACAGATTCGCCTTTTCGGTAATGGCGGCGATCATCTCCGTCTTCGAGAGTGGTTTTCCTTTGCTTGTCGCATCCGCCATCGTGTAATACCCTCCTCGCGTTTCGTGGTCTGGGCCCCTTTATGAAGTCTCGATTAGACCGAAAATAACGGCAATCGCCAATGGGGAGCCGGCCGACGAGCCGAAAAAATCGTCGCCGTAAGGCTTTGCGCGTTGCGTCGAACGCCGGCGGCGCGACTTTTTCGAGGGGCGTGGCGAGGCCGGCAAGGAAAAGATTCGGAGAAATGCACGTCGTGCACCGCTGTCCCTGGCCGTGCCGGACAGGCTGTTCATGATGAGCGTGCCAGTGCGAAGCCGGGCAGGCCTTGATGGCAGTTTTGCTCGGCGGCGAAGTGCGGCTGGCGACCATCGAACCGGATAACGACGATGGGCCGGATCGCCAAGGCGCCACGCAAGTGCTTTGGCGTCGAACAGGAATCGGCGACAAAGAGTTCGCCAAGAAAGCGGTGCAAGTCAGTTTGGCTGGCCCCGTCGCCGAGATGATCCATTCGGGCGCCCCGTATCATCCCGGCTTGATCGCCGAATGGGCGGCCGACTGGGATGAGGCATGGCAGGCGGCGGCTCTACTTCATCAAGATGAGCGGCGACTGCTCGAATATTTGGAACGAACCTCGATCCAGCTACTCCGCCATTTCCAGCAAGCCGAAATATGGGCCGCTCTCGCTTCGCTACGGCGAACAAGGTTCGCGAGGGAGAATTGGTAGCCTTTCATGCCGTAAGCCCAACCGCTTCCGGCAAGAAAAGGCAACAAGAATTTGGCGGGCGGCAAGGCGGCCCAGCTATGCGTCTGGGGGCTGGCGTTTATTGCAAAGTTCGTCCCATATCAGGAGACCTTGGCAAATCGCAATCGAAACCAAGAAGATGAAGGTGAACGGCGACGGAAAAGCAAAAAGTAAAGCGACCGCAGTCATCGCCGTGAAAACGGCTTTCAGCCCGAATTGAAAGGGCGGCTTTTCCATGCTATCAGGCTATCGGTTTTTGCGTTTGGGAGAAAGAAGATTTCAGGGGCCGGCGAGCGAAACGAGTTCGTCGGCTGGCGTCCCTTCCTCTCGATCAGCAGGAGGGCGGAAAGGCAGAGTTGGGGACGGATAGTGGGACTATTGGCGTCGTAGCCGGCAGATTTATTTGGCGACGAAGGACGGAATCACCGAGAACATCAGCGGAAGCTTCTCGTTTAAGCCGAACTGAAACACGCTCCCAAATCCAAACTGGTCGAACTTAACTGGGCGGGCCATGGGCATCGCCCGTTTCTTGAGGGAGGGGCTATTTTGGTTGTGGCAATTGGGGCGCCTGCATTAGGCCCATCGCCACAAGGGCATGCTCGCCAAACACGATCAATGCACATCCGCCGAACATGATGCCATAGAGAAGCATCGTCTTCCGCATCCGAGGCCGAATTATCCAAATGATTGCGGAATAGACGACGCCAAAGAGGCACGCGTAACCAATCATCATTGGAAGCATAATCGAGACCTCGCACGGGCGACGGTCAGCAGCAAAGCGGCAACGCTGAATTGGAAGGGCGATTTCTTCATGCCCTGAGCGTATCGCGGAAGAAAGAAGAATTCCACGCGGCTCGGCGACGATTGGAAGCCGTCTTGGATGCAAGTCCAGGGTGGCTTTTTCTTTTGGTTGGAGACGCGAAAAAAGGTAATCCGATTGCAGTCCGATCGACCTACTTTCCTGCCGCCCGGTTACAGCAAAGGTTACACCTAGGCAGGGTTACAAGCTGGCCGCCCCTAGGCGTTGACGCAAGTCATTTCCATTTCAGGACTTGCGAAGTGGGCGATGAGGGGCTCGAACCCCCGACATCCACGGTGTAAACGTGGCGCTCTACCAACTGAGCTAATCGCCCGGCGATCGGTTGATCGTAACGGCCGAGAATTGGGGCTGTCAATCGAGTTTCGTGCGAACGGCGACGGCAGCGAGCCTGACAAGGGCGGATCGGCAAGCGCTGTGGCGCGGTCTCAAGGGACTGTGCCGGCCACTTTCGGCGGACAACGGCGCCGGCTGCAAATCCGACGGTTGCGGCCACTGCACGTGGGGACCGAGATAGAAACGATCACGGCCCCGCCTCCGTTCGGCAAGCCGCTCTGCGCCCGACAGCACGCTCCTGATACACTGGCGGCTTAAGGATGCGGCCAATAGCACGAGGGAGGAGTTCCATTGTCTGAAGCGGGTTCGGTTCTGGGCGTCACTTTGCACCTGCTCGCGGCTGATTTGGCGGCGATGGGGCCGCTGGTCGCGTTGTGGTTCGCGTGGCGGGCGGCGCGCGGCGACCGGTTGGCGGCCGACGTCGAACGCGGTCTGTTGCGGGCGTCGATCTGGGCCTTGATCGCCGCTTCGGCCTTGGGCGCCGCGGCGCTGGGGCTGTTGTGGCTGCTCAACCGTGAAGCGTGGTTCGAGGCCGCCCGGCAACTGCCCGCTCGGCGCTATTGGTTCGGACTGGTTGAACTGGCATTTTCGTGGGCCTGCCTCGGCGCTGCCTTGTGGCTGGCGAGGCGGCGAACAGCCGCCGGGTTTGACGGCCGGTTTTCGGCCCGCTTCATCCTGACGGCCTTGGCCGGGACGAACCTGGCCTATCATTTTCCACCGTTGTTTTCGGCGATCGGCGTGCTCAGCACCCGCCCGAACGCTCGGGGCGGCGAGCTCCGCTTCCTGCCGCTGATCTCCGATCCGGAAGTGTTGGCCCGCACGCTGCACCATCTGCTGGCCGCATTGGCCGTGACCGGCGCCGCGATCATGCTCGGCGCCTTGCGCTGGCGAACCGCGGAAGAGGCCGACGAGCGGCGCCGCGCGGCCGGCTGGGGCGCGCGGATCGCGCTGGCCGCGGTCGCCGGTCAGTTGCTCGCCGGGCTGCACTTGCTGTTTCAACTGCCGGCCGAATCTCGCGAGCGGCTGATGGGCGGCGACGCGCTGACCGGGTTGCTGTTCGCCGCGGCGCTCGTGGTCACCGTGATGCTACTGCACCGCCTCGCCGCGATCGGCTTCGGCGACGCGCAGCCGAAAGCGATCGTCACGGCGGCGCTGTTGATCGCGATGGCCATGCTGCTGATGACCGCGACAAGGCATCGCACGCGAAATGCGGCCTCGGCGAGCGGCGGGAAAGTTGCTTTTTTGGTGCGCGGAAGTAACGCCGAGACCTAGCCGCCCTCACCCGACCTCTCCCAGAGGGAGAGGAGCCAAAACAAAACTCCCTCTCCCTTTGGGAGAGGGATTCTTAACCGAGAAACCAGCGCGGCATTTGGTCGAGCCCGATGCCGGCGAAGTAGTTCACGTAGTGAAACACGGCGGGCGCCACGAGAATCAGGCTGTCGAAGCGGTCAAGCAGGCCGCCGTGGCCGGGAATTGCCTCGCCCATGTCTTTGATCCCCAGGTCGCGTTTGACACTGGAAAGCATCAAGTCGCCTAGCTGGCCGACGATGCTGATCATGGCGCCCAGCACGATCAAATGGCCGGTTGCGGCGAGCGGCGTGCTTGCGAACGCATAGCGGCCGATCCAAACCACGAGCACCGTCGTGAGCACGACGGCGCCGAGCGCGCCGCCGAGCGTTTTGTTGGGGCTTGTGTGCGGCGCCAGCTTGCCGCGGCCGAACGTTTTGCCCGAGCAATAGGCGAAAACGTCGTTCAGCTCCACGGCCAAGAGCGTCAAGAGCACGATCGGGCGGTAGTTGGCCTCATTGGCCAGGTAGCCCAAATGGCCGAGCCCGCCGCCGAAGAGCATGAAGCCCAACGCGCCTAGCGCGCAGCGCTGGATGTAGCCTTGCGGCCGGTCGGCCAGAATCGCCACGGCGGCGATCGCGCAAACCGTCAGCGGAAACAGCGCGACGAAGAACCCGTACCAATGGTCGGCCGAAGCGAGCGTCACCAGCGCGATGCCCAGATAGACGACGGCTTCGATCGAGCGATCGCGCGGCATGCCAGGCGCCCGCGAGAATTCGCGGTAGCAGAGCAGGCTCAAGAGGGCCACGGCGCCGATCGTCCAGGCGGCGCCGAGCAGCACCGGCACGAGCATCAAGGGAACAAGCGCCAGCCACGAGACGTAACGCAGCCAAAGCTCGCGGCGCTGCTCGCTTCGCAGCCGCCCCATCGCTTGCAAGGCGAGAAATACGATCGGCGTCACGCCCAAAAGCATGGCGAGCACGATGGCGATCCATTTCGTCGCCGGGTTGGCAAAGGCCTGCTCGTAGCCAAACAACCGCGCGTGCGTGGCTGCGTTCATCGGCCCGCCTGCCGCAAGTAGGCCGCCGCTCGCCGCAGCCGTAAAAGCGCAGTCAGCAACCCGCCAGCGGCGATTACGGTCAGCGCGATCGACGTCGGTCCCCAACTCGGCTGCCAGGCGCTCGGCGCCGCGGCGTTATAGAGCGAAACGACGGTGACGGCGAGCATCCGTTGCGGCTTGGCCATCGGCCCGCCAAAATCTTGCGGGGCGCCCGCCACTTTGGCCATTGCGCGAACGTACGCGGTAAACACCGCCGCCAAGGCGGCCAGATAGCCGAGCTCCGGATTGCCGCCGGCCGCATAGCCCAGCCCGATGAACATCGCCGCGTCGGAAACGCGGTCGGGCGCCTCGTTGAACAACTCGCCGACCGGCGAAGCGCGGCCCGATTCGATGGCCACCATGCCGTCGAGCATGTTGGCCAGCAGCCGCAGTTGGGCGCCCGCCGCTCCGGCCAGCCACAAGAGCCTTGTCCACGGCGCATCGAGCGACGTCGCCGCTAGCGCCGCCCCGCCGCCGATCGCCGCCAGCATGCCGGCCGTGGAGATGGCGTTGGCCGAAACGCCGCGCACGGCCAGCCAGTGTGCCGCAAGTTTCGAGGCGGCCAGATCGCGCGTGCGGATCGGCCGGCGTTCGGCAGGTTGGTAGGATGGTTCGGTCAAAGGACGGGATCGGTTGAGTCGCCGTTTTCAACGAGGACCATCATAGCCGCCGAATGGGGAGAAGATAGCAGACGGGAGTCGCTTCGCTGGGGCATCGCTGCGCTCTGCCGCCAGCCACCCAGTTTGCTCCCAGATTCCTGACGCCTGATACGTGACGCCCGGCGCCTCCAAATCACGCCCCGCTGCGCCGCTTCTTCAACAGCGCCTGCGGATTGTCGGCCTTGCCCAACAGCTCGAACAAAAAACGGCTGGGCGTGGTGGGACGGGGCTTGCCCCATTTGTTGCGGTTCAAGGCCAACGTCATCGTCAGCCGATCCTGGGCCCGGGTCACGCCGACGTAGCAGAGCCGCCGCTCTTCGTCGATCGCGGCGCCTTCAGCCGCCACGGAACGATGGTGCGGCAGCAGGCCTTCTTCCATGCCGACCAGATAAACTTGCGGAAATTCCAGCCCCTTGGCGCTGTGCAAGGTCATCAGCACGATCGCGTTTTTGGCCAATTGTGTTTCCTTGTCTTGCTGGTCGTCGCGGCCGGCCAGCGCCGTGTCTTCCAAAAAACCCGCCAAGGTCGGCTCTTCGGCCCGTTGCTGATAGCCGGCCAGCGAATTGACGACTTCTTCGACCGAGTTCCAACGCGCAGTCTGGTCGGCCGGCTCCTTGTATTGCCGCTTGATCTCCTCCTGGTAGTTCACCTTGTGGATCAAGTCCATCACGACGTCGACCAGCGGCTCGCGCTTGGCCCGCTCGCGATAGTACACGACGAGCGCGACGAACTTGCCGACCGCCTCGACAGCGGCGGGCGGCAATTCGCCAAGCTTCGGCGCCTCGGGCAGAACCTCCCACATCGGCTTGGCCTGCGAGACGGCGTGCGCCAACAGCAACTCGACCGCCTTCGCGCCGATGCCGCGCGCCGGCGTGTTGATGATTCGCAACAGCGAAACTTCGTCGCGCGGATGAGCCAGCACTCGCAGATAGGCCAGGATATCGCGGACTTCCTTGCGGTCGTAGAACGACATGCCGCCGATCAGCGTATAGGGCAGCTTCGCCCGCCGCAGCTCCTGCTCGAAGGCCCGCGGCTGCTCGTTGGTGCGGAACAGGATGGCGAAGTCGCGCGGCTGTGCGATGCGGCGAAAAATCTGCGAGTTGATTTCTTCGATCACCTGGTTGGCTTCGGTCTCTTCGTCGGGATACTGCAAGATGCGCGGCGGCTCGCCGTCTTCGCGAAACGGTTTGAGCACCTTGTCGTGCCGCAGCTTGTTGTGGGCGATCAGGCGATTGGCCATCATCAAGATGGCGCCGGTCGAGCGATAATTGGCCTCCAGCCGCACCACTTTGGCGTCGGGCCAGTCGCGCTGGAAGCGCAGGATGTGCGTGACTTCGGCGCCTCGCCAGCCGTAGATCGATTGATCGTCGTCGCCCACCACGCACAAATTGCGATGCCCGACGGCCAACGCCTTGATGATGCGGTACTGGGCGCCGTTGGTGTCCTGGTACTCGTCGACCAGCAAGTGACTGAACCGTCGGGCTTCGGCCGCCAGCGCCTCGGCCGAACTGGCGAACAGCTCCTCGGTGCATAGCAGCAGGTCGTCGAAGTCGACCGCGCCGGCCAATTTGAGCGCCTTCTGATAGCGGCGATAGGCCATCGCGGCCAGGTGCTCTTTGTCGCTTTGGGCGACGGCCGCGGCCTGTGGCGGGCGGATCGAAGCGGTCTTCCAGCGGCTGATGATTTGAATCAAATCGCCCGGCCGCAGCACGGCGTTGGGCACTTTGATATCGCGCAGCGCCGCCCGAGCCACCGCTTCCTGATCGCCGCGATCGTAAATGGCGAACTGGGCCGGGTAGCCAAGCTTCGTAATGTGCCGCCTGAGAATCCGCACGCAGAGCGAGTGGAAGGTGGAGATCTCGGGCTTTTCCTGGCCCTTCTTTCGCTTGCCGAGCAGCCCGGCGGCGCGCTGCTGCATTTCGGCGGCTGCCTTGTTGGTGAAGGTGACGGCCAGAATGCGGCCGGGCGACGCGCCGTGCTTGATCAATTCGGCGATGCGATAGGTAACGACGCGCGTTTTGCCCGTGCCGGCGCCGGCCAGCACCAGCAAGGGGCCTTTGAGCGTCTGGACGGCTTCGCGCTGCGGCGGATTGAGATCAGGAGGCATAGAGCCCCGCATGGTAAGAATTCGCGGGCGGTTTGGCAAATGCCTTACGTAGGTCAGGCTTTCCAGCCTGACGTGCGCCAGGTTGGAGGATCTTCTCCTAGGTCCGTCAGGCTGGAAAGCCTGACCTACGGCGCCGCCTCATTTTACTGCCCGGCCAGATTGGGTTAGGCTAGGATGTGCCGGGGCTGATGGAACCAATTGCCGGCGAATGAAAACCTCGCCAGATTTACCCGCCGAAAGCCAATCAGCTTCCTCGCAGAGAGAGACCGCGCGATGCCTCGCTTGAAGGGCGGCAAGGCTGCCGCTTGCTTGATTTTTACGCTGGCTTTGCTGGCCGCCTCGCGGCTGCTGGCCGACGATCCGCCGGCCGGAGAAGCTCGGCCGGCTCAAGCGGCCAAAATCGATTTCGCCAAAGACGTGTTGCCGATTTTCGAGGCCCGTTGCCGCGATTGCCACGGCCCTGAAAAGCAGAAGAGCAGTTATCGTCTCGATCAACGGCAAATTGCCCTAGCAGGCGGCGATTTCGGCGAGGCCGCAATCGTGCCCGGCAAGAGCGGCGCCAGCCCGCTGGTCGCGTATGTCTCCGGCGAGAGCGACACCGTCATGCCGCCCGAAGGCGAGCGGCTTTCGGCCGACGAGGTCGCCGTGCTCAAGGCCTGGATCGATCAGGGCGCCGCCTGGCCCGATGAGTTGTCCGGCGACAAGCCTTCCGCCCTGGCGTCGCACTGGGCCTTTCAGCCGATTGTTCGCAACACGCTGCCCGACGTGCAACATCCGCAGTTTCCGCTTCGCAATGCCATCGACGCCTTCGTGCTCGAAAAGTTGAACGCGAGCGGGCTGGCTCCCTCGCCGGAAGCCGACCGCCGCACGCTCATCCGCCGCGTCTACTTCGACGTGATCGGCCTGCCGCCGTCGCCCGAGGAGATCGCCCGCTTCGTCGCTGATGCCGATCCACGGGCCTACGAAAAACTGGTCGAGCGGCTGCTCGATTCGCCGCAGTTCGGCGAGCGCTGGGCGCGGCACTGGCTCGACGTGGTGCGGTTCGCCGAAAGCCACGGCTTCGAGATGAACCAGCCCCGGCCGAACGCTTGGCCCTATCGCGATTACGTGATTCGCGCGTTCAATGAAGACAAGCCGTACGACCAATTCGTGATCGAGCAACTGGCCGGCGATGCGTTGGGCGCCGATGAAGCGACCGGATTTTTGGCGGGCGGGCCGTGGGACCAGGTGAAAAGCCCCGACCCGGTGCTGACGGCCCAGCAACGGGCCGACGAACTGCACGACATGCTGAGCACGACCGGCTCGGCGTTTTTGGGGCTGACGGTCGGCTGCGCCCGCTGCCACAACCACAAGTTCGATCCGATTCCACAGACCGATTATTATGCCCTGAAGGCGGCGCTGGAGGGCGTGACGCACGGCGAGCGGCCGTTGCGCCCGGCCGATGGGCCCGAGCGCGAGCGGGAACTGGAAAAACTCCGCGAACAGCTTGCCGCCGCTCGAGCACGCCTGGCGCAATTGCAGCCGCTCGCCCGCGGTGTGACGCTGGTGCTCGACGATACTCAGAAATCGAACGATCCGGCGGCGCCGGCGGTCGAAGAAATCGAGCCGCCCCGCGGCATTGCCCCGCACGCGGCAGGCGTCGGTCGCGGCTGCGCCGATCAGCCGGGCGGCATCGCGAGCCTGCCAAATTTGGGCAAGAACTATCATTGGTGGGAGGACGTGGCCAACAAGCCGGTCTTCGCCTACGCGCCCAAGCTGGCCGGCCGCTTTCGCGTCTGGCTTTCGTGGGGCTGCGGCTGGCACACGCACGCTCCCGACGTCGCCTATTTGCTCGACGCCGACGGCGATCCGGCTACGACCGCCGATCAGCGCGAGATCGCGCGGGTCGATCAACGTTGGTTCGCCGACGGCCCGCCCAACCCGGAGCAGCCCTCGCCCGATAAGCCGCTGCCTGAGAAACCAATGTGGAGCGGCTTTTACGACGCCGGCCAACACGACTTCACGCCGGCCACCCGACTGCTGGTGAAAGCGGGCGCGACCGCGGCGCCGGTGACGGCCGACGCCGTGATTTTCGAAACGGCACGGCCTTCGTCGCCCATCGTCGAACGAGCGCCGCACTTGCGGCGGCCGGTCGAGCGCGGCGAGAACAGCGACCGCTTCGAGCCGGTCATGGCGCGGCACGTGCGGTTTACGATCGAGGCCAGCGACTCGGGCATCGAACCGTGCCTCGATGAACTGGAAGTTTTTACGAACGAGGCCGTGCCGCGCAACATCGCCCTGGCAAGCTGCGGCACGAGGGTCTCCGTTTCCGGAACGCTCGCCGGTTTTGCGATCCATCAGCCCCAGCACGTCAACGACGGCCTTTACGGCAACGCGCACAGTTGGATTTCCAACGAACGGGACAAAGGCTGGGTGCAGCTCGATTTCGCCGAGCCGGCCCAGATCGAGCGCGTCGTCTGGAGCCGCGACCGCGACAGCCAGCCGCGCTACGCCGACCGGCTGGCCACGAAGTACGAGATGGCCGTCTCGCTCGACGGCGAAAACTGGCGGACCGTCGCCTCGTCGGCCGATCGGCTCGACTATCACTACCCGCATCGCACGGGCAATATCGAACTGGCCGGCGGCCTGTCGCCCAACGAGACGGCCGAACTCGAAACGCTCGCCCGACAACGCGACGAGCTTGAATCGCAAATTGCCAGGCTTTCGTCGTCCGACCGCAAGGCCTACGCCGGCGTGTTCGTCGCCCCGCCCAAGACGTTTCGCCTGCACCGCGGCGATCCGATGCAGCCCAAGGAGGAAGTGGCGCCGGGGGGTTTGAGCGCGTTCGGCGGCGGCTGGCGACTGGCGGTCGATGCCCCGGAGCAAGAGCGGCGGCTGGCGCTGGCGCGCTGGATCGCCTCGCCCGACAACGTGCTGACCTCGCGCGTGATCGCCAATCGGCTGTGGCACTATCATTTCGGCCAAGGCATCGCGGGCACGCCCAGCGATTTCGGCGTCAACGGCGGCCAGCCGAGCCACCCGGAACTGCTCGACTGGCTGGCCAGCGAGTTGGTCGCGCCGCAGGCCGACGACGGCGGCCCGGCAGCCCAGCCTTGGTCGCTCAAGCATCTGCACCGGCTGATGCTGCGCTCGTCGACTTATCGCCAGGCCAGCCGCGGCCAGCCGGAGGCGATCGAGCGCGACGCCCAATCTCGGCTCTTGTGGCGATACTCGCCGCGGCGGCTGGAAGCCGAAGCGATCCGCGACGCGATTCTCGCCGTCAGCGGCAAGCTCGACGCGACGATGGGCGGGCCGGGCTTCGACCTGTTCCAGCCGAACGCGAACTACGTCAAGGTCTACACGCCGAAGCGCGAGTTTGGCCCCGAGACGTTCCGCCGGATGGTTTATCAGAGCAAGCCGCGGATGCAGCTCGATGATACCTTCGGCGCCTTCGATTGCCCCGACGCCGGACAGATCGCACCGCGACGCGGCAGCTCGACCACGCCGCTGCAAGCCTTCAACCTGCTCAACAGCCCGTTCATCGAGCAGCAGGCGGGGTTTCTGGCCGGGCGACTGGCGAAAGAGGCCGGCGCCGATCCGGCGGCGCAGGTACGCCGCGCATTCGAACTCGCGTTCGGCCGCGAGGCCAGTCCGGAGGAAACGGCCGCCGCAGTGCTGCTCGTCGAGCAACACGGGCTGGGCGCGTTTTGCCGGGCAATTTTCAATGCGAATGAATTCGTGATGGTGTATTAGGCAAAGCAATGAGCATCAACGGCATGAGCGACCCTATCATCTCGCACATTGGGCGCAGCCTGCTCGACCGCCGAGGCTTCTTGCAGCGTTCGGCGGGCGGGCTGGGCGGCATCGCGCTGGCCTCGCTGTTGGCCGAGTCGGGCGCCCTGGCCGACGCTCATGCGCCGATTCGACCGCTGGTCGATCCGGCGCGGCCCTACGCGCCGCGCCCGCCGCACTTTCCGGCCCAGGCGAAGCGCGTATTGATGCTCTTCTGCTCGGGCGCCTTGAGCCACGTCGATACGTTCGATTACAAGAGCGAGCTCGTCCGCTATCACGACAAACCGTTGCCCTCGGGCAATCTCGTCACGTTCCAGGGCGAAAACGGCAACCTGATCAAGCCGCTGTGGCCCTTCAAACCGCGCGGCCAGTGCGGCAAGATGGCCAGCGACTTGCTGCCGAACCTGGCCGAACTGGTCGACGAGATGTGCTTCATCCATTCGATGACCGCCAAGTCGAACACGCACGGCCCGGCCGAAAACCAGATGAGCACCGGCTACACGCTCGACGGCTTTCCGGCGATCGGCTGCTGGGTGACGTATGCCTTGGGCTCGGAGTGCGACGACCTGCCGGCCTTCGTGGCGATTCCCGATCCGCGCGGCGTGCCGCAGGTCGGGCCGAACCATTGGAATTCGACCTTCCTGCCCGCCGCGTTCCAAGGCACGGCGTTCAACGCGGAAAAGCCGATCCCCAACTTGCGGCGTCCGGCGGCGATCAGCGAATCGGCCGAGGCGGCCACGCGAGACTTCTTGAAGCTGCTCAACGAGCGGCATCTGGCCCAGCATCCGGGCGACAGCGACCTGGCGGCCCGCATCGCCAGCTACGAGATGGCCGCCAAGATGCAGTTGGCCGCCGCGCGGGTTTCCGATCTCTCGGACGAATCGGCTGCGACGCTCGACGATTACGGCGCCAACGACGCAAACTCCACGAAGGCCGGCTTTGCCCGCAACTGCCTGCTCGCCCGGCGGCTGTTGGAGCGGGGCGTGCGGTTCGTGCAGCTTTTCAACGGCTCGTACGCGATGGGCGAAGGCGTCGGCAATTGGGACGGGCACAAGAAGCTCAAGGACCAGTACGACATTCACGGCCCGATCCTCGACCAGCCCGCCGCCGCGCTGATTAAGGATCTGCGCCAGCGCGGGCTGCTCAGCGACACGCTGGTGGCTTTCGTCACCGAGTTCGGCCGGATGCCGACCTTTCAAAAGGGCGCCAACGGCCGCGACCACAACCCGCAGGGTTTCACCGTCTGGCTGGCCGGCGCCGGCATCAAGGCGCCCTTCAGCTACGGCGCCACCGACGAATTCGGCCACAAGGCGGTCGAGAGCGTGGCCACGATCTACGACCTGCACGCCACGATCTTGCACCTCTTGGGCCTCGACCACGAACGGCTCAGCTTCTACCACAACGGCATCGAGCGCCGGCTGACCGACGTTCACGGGCATGTGCTCGGCGAGATTCTGGCGTAAGCTTTCTGCTTGACGGGACTCACGCGGAGGCGCGGAGCCGCGGAGAGGACGAAAAGAAAAAGAACTCTCCGCGACTCCGCGTGAGCCCATACCCCCGACCGCCAGGCAACTCCGCAAGCCAAATCCAAAATCCAAAATCGAAAATCCAAAATCACTCAAAACCCGCACGCCTTGCTGTACTGCCAGCCGCGGATGCCGAGCGGCAGCTTGAACACGGCTTCCTTGGCGGCGACGGTGACGTAGAGATCGCCGTTGAAGAAATGCACGTTCGTGGCCTGGCTGCCGCCGGCCTGATAGGTGGCCAGAAGCTTGCCGCTGGGGACTTCGATCGCGTGTACCACGGCGCCGGTCCACATGCCCAGATACAGCCGGCCGAATTCGTCGAACACGAAGCCATCGGGCACGCCAGCATGCCTCGCTCGGCGCCAGGTTGGAAGGTAGAATAAGGTCATGGGCGAGTTTGTACGGAATGTCAATGAGATCGATTCCGCCGATCGGCAGGCCGTGGAACACCTGCTGGGCCAGCCTCTGCGCGAAAACCAAAAACTCGTCATTCGCGTGCTCGCGGTCGAGGCCGATCAGCAAGCCTCCGTCGAACCGCAGCCTTCCGCCGGCGAGACCGCGTCGCTGCCCGATTGGTGCAACGTCTACGAAGGGCTCTCCGAAGAGGAAATCGCTGAGCTGAAACGCACGGTCCTTATGCGCGCCGATCTGTCTCGGCCGACCGATTGACGCATGGACCTGCTTGCTTGGCGTCGGCATCTGGATAGACATATATCGGACTCGGAAGTGATCGAAGACGATGCGATGGGAAATGGAATGTTGTTTTAATTGATCCATCCATTTTGCCCCGCCCCAACCGCCGGCTATGATGCGCCCATGAGCCGAAGAGTTCAGTTCAGTCTGAGGACGCTGTTGTGGTTGATGGCCAATGAATAACCCAACGCGGGCCACGGTCGCAGGCATTCTTGCATGGGGAACGTTCGGGGCCGTCAATGGCGCCGTGATCGGTTCGGCAATGGTCCGGTCCGATGATCCCGTCCCGCATGCCTATGGCCTGGTGATCGGCGCAATCAGCGGCGCGGTTCTTGGAATAGCTGGCTGGTACATTCGTGCGGCTCTGAAAAAGCGGCGATGACCGCTGACGGTCAAATAGTGACTGGAGCAAGAGGTGCCGAAGTAGCCGGCCAGGGACGGCGACACACTGTTATAGGACACTACCAAGCGTCAACTGCAGTTGACGCCGCATTGAATATATGCGGCCCGATTAGCTGAATTGGCAATTTGCTCCGCTGAGCGGCGCCGATAGTAGTTGCAGAACGAGATTGCCAGCCGGCCGGCTCGATGTCGTTTACCATCACGATCGCCGCCGCCAGCGGCGAGCGTCGTTGAGCCCGCACAAGGCTCCAGTCCGCCTTGTGCGGGCTCGGTCGTTCTCCTTTCGCGGCCGGCCTCGCCCCCGCCAAGGCGAAACCGATCGCGGTTGCCGGCAATCAATGCGATCATTACAGCTCCGGACTCTCCCGGAGCGATGAAGTGCGAGCCGCATGCTCGGATTCCAACCGCTCGCGCACCCGTCGCGCCGCCTCGGCGCCTTCCTGCCAGCGCTCTGCGATCGCCTTGAGGCCAAACCTGACGGCAAAGGAAGCACAAGCAAGCATGATAGTACCGAGCAAGAAGCCGGCGGCGCCAATGCCCTGCGGGCCGAAGCCCCCGTTCGCCGGAAAGCCGAAGGCGACCGCACCGGCCAAGACCGCGCCGAACAAGCCAAGCGCCGCCAGCACGGCGGCGCCCGCGATGATTGCAGTCATCCGCGCGGATTTTGCATCGAGAGCCATTTTCAAGAATGGATCTCCAAATATCTCCGTGGTCCTGTGGTTAAATCCTTGACTTGTTGACGACAAAGGCGGCGGCACGCGACACGGAGGCTGACGCCTCCGGCTCGCCAGGGCGCGGCGGTCCGGTCTGCCCAGCTTTACGCGATTATCTCGCGGACCACGTTGCCGGCGACGTCGGTCAAGCGGAAGTCGCGGCCGGCGTGGCGGAAGGTGAGACGCTCGTGGTCGAGGCCCAAGAGGTGCAACATCGTGGCGTGCAGGTCGTGGATGTGGACCTTGTTCTCGGTGGCGTAAAAGCCATAGTCGTCGGTGGCGCCGTGACGATAGCCCCCTTTCACGCCGCCGCCGGCGAGCCACATCGTAAAACCTTCGGGGTTGTGGTCGCGACCGTCTTTGCCCTGCGCCGTCGGCGTGCGGCCGAACTCGCCGCCCCACAGCACCAGCGTATCGTCGAGCAGCCCGCGGGCTTTCAGGTCGGTCAGCAGTCCGGCGATGGGCCGGTCGACCTCCAGCGCGTTCTTGGAGTGGCCGTTCTTCAAGTCGCCGTGCTGGTCCCATTGCACGTGCGAATCGCTGTGCGTGACTTGGACGAATCGCACGCCGCGTTCGAGGAACCGCCGGGCCAGCAAACACTGCCGGCCGAAGTTGGCGGTCTTCTGTTCGTCGAGGCCGTAGAGCGCCTGCGTGGCGGCGGTTTCGCTCGAAATGTTTTCGATCTCGGGCATGGCCGTCTGCATGCGGAAGGCCAGTTCGAACGAGTTGATGCGGCCTTCGAGCGTCAGGTTCGGCCCGGCGGAGGCCAGGTGCTCGCGGTTGATTTCGGCCAGCGCGTCGAGCTGGGCCCGCTGCACGTCGAGCGGAGTGGTCGGATTCTCGATGAAGCCGACCTTGGCCTGGTCGGCCGGAATGCTGGCGTTGCCCAGCGGCGTGCCTTGATAGGCGGCGGGCAAAAAGGCCGAACTCCAATTGTTCACGCCGCCGTGAGCCAGCGTCGGGCAGATGGTGATGAAGCCCGGTAGATCGGCGTTTTCCGCACCCAGGCCGTAGGTGATCCACGAACCCATGCTCGGCCGCACGAAGTTATCGCTGCCGGTGTGCAGCTTGAGCATCGCCCCGCCGTGGGCCGCGTTCGTGCCGTAGAGCGAATGGATGAAACAGATATCGTCGACGTGCCTGGCCACGTGCGGAAACAATTCGCTGACTTCAATCCCGCTGGCGCCGTACTTGGCGAACTTCCACGGCGACTTCAGCAAGTTGCCCGTCGGGGCGAACTGCACGCGCGGCTTGTCGAACGGCAGCGGCTTGCCGTCGTCGCGCGTCAAGAGCGGCTTCGGATCGAACGTATCGACCTGCGAAGGACCGCCGGCCATGAACAGAAAGATCACGCGCCGCGCCCGCGGCGCGAAGTGCGGCTTGCGCACGGCCAGCGGATCACGAGCCCGGTCGTCGCTGGCCGCAGATTCCTGGTTCAAGAGCGAGGCCAGGGCCAGATGGCCGAAGCCAAGCGCCGTCGTCTTGAGCAAGCTGCGGCGGGAGAGGCAGGAACAGTTGGAGCGATGCACGGGGAAAACCCTTGTGAGTTTCAACGGCCCAAGGCGTTTCGCGATCTGTAGGGAACGCCCTCTGCGGCGTTCCGAGGAATTGCGTTCGGGCGTCCATGCCGCATCGGCGGAACGCCACGGAGGGCGTTCCCTACAGAATCACGCTTGTTCATTTCAGATACACGAACTCATTCGCCGCCAAGATCACTTGGCAAAGCAAGGCCCACGAACGCTGCCGGCGCTTGGCGAGGTCCGGCTCGCCGGCGGCCAAGAGCGAATCAAAGCGGCTCAACATGGACTGGGCCCGGCTCGCCTCGGCGGAGTTGGCCGGCCGAGAATAAGCTAGCGCGTACAGTCGGTTGACCCGGCCCGCGTCGTCGGGCTCGGCGCGAGCCAGTAAGTCCTTCGCCAAAGCGTCGCTGCACTGGGCGACGACGTCGCTATTCATCATGAACAGCGCCTGCGGCGCCACGGTCGTGGTCACGCGGTTGCCGTCCGGCACGCTGCCGCTGGGCGCGTCGAACAACTGGAACACGTCGTACAGGTGGTTGCGGATGACCGGCAAATAGAGCGAGCGGCGCCGGGTGTCGTAGCTTGTTTTGTCTTTCGAGGTGTGATCGAACAGGTAATCGCGGTTTTTCACTTCCAACAGCGAACCGCCCAACGTGCGATCGAGCTGTCCCGAGGCGGCTAACAGCGCGTCGCGAATCTCCTCGGCCTCCAGCCGTCGGGCGTCCATCCGCCAGTGCAGCCGATTGTCGGGATCGGCGGTCGCGGCCCGTTCGTCGTAAGCCGAACTCATCTGGTAAACGGCCGAGAGTATCAGCAAACGGTGCATGGCCTTGATCGACCAGCCGCTTTCGATGAATCGAACGGCGAGCCAATCGAGCAGCTCGGGGTGCGAGGGCCGTTCGCCTAGCCGGCCGAAGTTGTCGGTCGAGCGCACGATGCCTTGGTCGAAGTGCCAGCGCCAGATGCGATTGACCATCACGCGAGCGGTGAGCGGATGGTCCTTGCGCACCAGCCACTGGGCCAATTGCAGCCGGCCGCTTTGCTTGGCGTCGAGCGCCGGCTGTTCGTCGTCGGCCAACACTCGCGGAAAATGCCGCGGCACGACGGCCCCCAACGTCAGATGGTTGCCGCGAATGTGAACCGCGACGTCAACGGTTTCGCCTTCGCAAACGCCCATCGCCGAGGGCATCGCCGGGGCCTGCTTTTCCAAGTCGGCCAGCGCATCGCGCTGCCGCTTTAACTCGCTCTTGGTTGCTTCCGGATAGCGGGCTTCGCGATCTTTCGGCGTCTCGGCGGCCGCCGCATCGCCGCCGGCCGACTTGAGTTGCTCGTCGGCCGCGGCGACGAGCTTGGAAATCGCGCCTGTCTGTTCCGCCACGCACCGGTCATGCTCGGCTTTGCGGGCCAGGTCTTCGGGCTGCGGAATCGGATTCTCATGCCAGCGCGCAACCTTCTTGAAATTCTCCATCGTTCGGGTGCTTTTGAAGATGCCGGCCAGGGCGTAGTAATCCTCGGTCGGCAGCGGGTCGAACTTGTGATCGTGGCAGCGGGCGCAACCGAGCGTCAGGCCGAGCACCGCGCGGCCGAACGTATCGAGCTGCTCGTCGATGATGTCCATCTCCATCTTTTGCTCGTCGACTTCGGCCAGCACCTTGGGACCCAAGGCCAGAAAGCCGGTGGCGATCAGCCGTCCGTGCTTCGTCGCCAGATCGTCGACCGGCGGCAGCAAGTCGCCCGCGATCTGTTCCAAGAGGAACTGGTCGAACGGCTTGTCGCGATTCAGCGCGCCTACGACGTAATCGCGATAGCGCCAGGCGTTGCCGTGGGCCACGTTCTCGTCGAGGCCGTTGGAATCGGCGTAGCGGGCGACGTCGAGCCAGTGGCGGCCCCAGCGCTCGCCGTAGTGGGGCGAATCGAGCAGCCGTTCAACCACTTTGGCGAAGGCTTCGGGCGACTCATCGGCCAAAAAGGCGTCGACCTCATCGGGCGTCGGCGGCAGGCCGGTCAGGTCGTAAGTGACGCGGCGCAAGAGCGTGCGCCTGTCGGCCGGCGGGGCGGGCCGCAACTGCTGTTCTTCCAGCTTGGCGAGAATGAAGCGGTCGAGCGGTGATTTCGGCCAAGCCTGGTCTTTGACCTCAGGCAAAACGGGCTCGCGCGGCGGCTGAAAGGCCCAGAAGTCGCGGCCGGCATCGGCATCGGCATCGGCAGCGGCGGCGTCGGGAAATACGGCGCCCCCTTCGACCCAGCGGCGCAGATCGGCGATCTCGCGATCGGGCAGCTTTTCGCCGGGCGGCATTTGCAGCTCTTCGTTGGCGTAGCCGATCGCCGAAATCAACAGGCTTTCGTCGGGTTTGCCGGGCACGACCGCCGGCCCCGAAACACCGCCCGACATCAGCCCTTCGCGAGAGTCGAGCCGCAAATCGCCTTTTTGCTTTTCCTCGCCGTGGCAGCGAAAGCAACGCGTAGCCAGGATCGGCCGCACGTGAGTTTCGAAGGAGCGGACTTGCTCCGCGCTCGGCTCGGCGGCTCTGGTTGCCGTCGGACCAAACGCCGCTAGAACGAACAGCAGAAACGCAGGCCATTCACGTACGCGTCGCATCGGGCGCCTTGTCAAAGCCATTGGCTTGTCGGAGACACTGAATGGTTAGGGCGGGGGCGAAGCGCTAGCCCGGATTATTCATCAGCCCACACCAACCCGAAGCGCAAGCGAGGCGGAGCAACGCACTTACCTCGCTGGCGCTTCGGGTTTGCATGGATCGCTTTGTCAAGTAATAGCTGGGCTGATGAATAATCCGGGCTAGGCGGCGCAACGCCGAAATCGGGCAGGGCGAGCTTCTCGCCCCCCGATTATCTCATATCGAGCCGCGATTGGCCAGCAAATCGAAGCCGACGAAGCAAGCTAATCGGGCTGCTTCTCGGCTGCTTCCGCCGGCGCGGGGGCGGCTGCCGCAGCCGGCGCCGGAACCCGACGGAAGATAATCAGCGCTTGTTGGTAGCCCTGGGCGGAATCCTCTTGTGCTGCATCGGCGGGCGATTTCGCCGCTTGAGCCAGCGAGCGAGGCTTCTGGGCGGCTGCGTTGCCGGCGGTTTGGGACTCGCCCCCCTTGGCGCGCGCTCGGTCCAGTCGCTCGCCCGCCTTCACGCCCAACGATTCGGCCGGCTTCGCCTCCTCGCCGGCTGCATCGGCCTCTTTCGCCGGGGGCGAACTTTCGTCGAGCAGTTGCACCTGCTGCGGCAAGACCAAAACCTGCTGCGCGCGGCCGAGCCGGGCCGCTTGCTTGCCCGCTTGCCGGCCGTCGGCGGAGATGCGAGCTTTCAGTTTTGGCATCGGCGGCGTAAGCGTCTTGTCGCTGTGCGCGCCGCTTTTGCCTTTCGCCGAAACTCGCGCGCGATTGTAGACCTCGAATGCCTGTTGCGAGGGCGCCGCGGGCGACGGCTCGACGTTGACCGTGAGAAACAATTCGGGATGGCGATCGAACTCTGTCAGGACGGCCTTGAGTTGCTCCTCGGTGGCTTCGAGCAGGACGTAATCCGAGGCGTTCTCCTGCAACGCCTCCGCCTTTTCGAAGGCGGGCAGCTTGGCATCGGCGTCTGCGAAGTTGGCGTCGGCGTCCCAGACGATGCCGTTGCTCGTCAGTAGCTCGCGAAATTCCGGTCGCGCGGGAACGTTCTGATCGACCTCGCACCAAATCACCAGGGTTTGCGGGTCGAGCGGTTCGGCAACGGTCCTGCCGTTTTGTTGAGTCGCAACCTGGAAGTAGGAAAAATAGTTGCCGCGGCGGTCCTTGGCGAAGTCTTCCGCGCCGCGCTTCGCGCCAAGGCGGCCTTCGCCTCTCATGGCGCCGGCTTCGAGCGCCGCCTCCGGATTGGCCGGCGCTTTGGCCGGGGCTGCAAAACGGCGCCGCGGCTGAGCGGGTTCGGACGGCGGCCGCTCGGCGGCCTCGTGCTCGCGAAGCCGGCGATCGGCGGCGCGCTCCGCGCGGGCGAGTCCGCTTTTCTCTTCCGCGGCGGGCGGCTCGGCTGCTTCTTCCGGCGCTCGGAATTCCGCGCCGGCGCCGGGCGCGTGGGCCACCGGCTCTCGCAGAGCGGCCGGCGGCCGGCCGCGATCGACCACCATCAACAACAGTCCGGCGGCCAAGGCGAAGCCAGCCCAGACGATCGGCCTCCGCCAGCGCATCCAGTCCAGCCTCACAACGGGCCGATCGGCGGCGGGCGGCGCCGTGGCGACCGAGTGCTGCACTTCGCCGTCCGTTTCGCCCGAGAGCATTTCGCGTTCGGCGGCGCGCAACACGCGAGCGGCGAAATCGGCTTCCAGCCGATGCCGGGGCAAGCCTTCGAAGCTGCTGCCGAGGGTGCGCAATTCGTCGAGCAACTGCCGCGCCTCGGGTTGCTCGGCCAGCATCTGTTCGACGCGCGCACGCTCGTCGTCGCTCAACTCGCCGTCGAGGTAGGCGCTCAACAGTTCATCGTCGGGAATCGAATTCATGCCAACGGATATTCCAAACTTCGGCGCGACAAAGGAGGTTAAGAGCGTCCTGGCTGCAGCACTTGTTTCAACTCGGCGCGCAACTGCAGCCGGGCCCGGTGCAACCGGCTGCGCACGGTTCCGACGGGCAGATCCAACATGGCGGCGATCGTTTCATAGTCGCAACCGTCCAATTCTCGCAACACGACGATCGTGCGGTGATCTTCGCTCAAGCGGGCAATCGCGGCTTGCACCTGGCCGGCGAGTTCCTGTCGCTCCAGGCGGTCTTCCGGCGGCGGGTCGCCGCTGGCGAGTTCCTGGCCCCAATTCTCGCGGTGTTGTTGGATCGATACGGTTGGCTTGCGGCGCCGCTGGCGGCTGATCGCGGCGTTAAACGCTATGCGGTACAGCCAGGTGTAAAAGGCGCTGGCCCGTTGGAAGGTTTCGAGTTTGAGGAAGGCTTTGACGAACGCGTCTTGGACGATGTCGCGGGCGTCTTCGGGCGACCCCAGCACGTGAGTCATGGTATTGAACAGGCGGTCTTGGTACTTGTGCACCAACATCCCGAAGGCCGCCGAGTCGCCGACAAGGGCTGCGTTGATCAATTGATCGTCATCCACCGCCAACCGTACAACTTTCGACGCCCGGCAGGCGGCGAAAGTTCCCTCGATGTTCCGTAAACCGCTTGCGCCGGCGCCTCTCGACCGGCGTCCGTGCTTGTATCATCCGGGCTGCGGACGGGGCTGTCAATTTTTCTAAGCCGCAAGGGCCTGACACGCGGGCGCCGCGGGCCGCGGCCAGACGAGACCCCGCGGCCGGCTGAGCAAATAAATCCACAAGCCGATCGCTCCGGCCAGCATCAACAGGCTGAGGTTCTGCGAGATGCTCAACTCGGTGTGAAACACGGCTTTCTCGTCGACGCGGATGATCTCTTGCAAAAACCGCGCAATCGGATGAATCGTCGCCAGCAGGGCAAACACTTCGCCGTCGCGGCGGCGATAGGGATAGTAGGCCAGCAGAAACAGGCACAGCAGCAAGGCGTCGACGGCGCTGTAGAGCTGTGCGGGATGCACCGGCAGGCTGAGTTCCGGCGTCGCCAGCGTCACGCGCTTCGGCGCCGGATCGCCCGCAGTGACCACGTCGAACCGCGCGCCGGCGCCGTCGATCTTCAGCAAGGCCCGGAAGGCTTCGTCCGTCGTCGGCGGCGCCACGCTCGTTCCTTTGCGCAAGTTCTTGATCTTCACGATCCGCTGGCCGGGTTCGAGCCCCGCTTCGGCGGCCGGCGAGTCCGGTTCGACCGCGGCGATCACCGGCGGCGAATCGGGATGCGAGTAGTCCAACTCCAGTCCGTGCAAATACAGCCGGTGTTCTCGCACTTGTTCGACGTAGGGCGGGCTGTCGAACGGGAACTGCACCTTCCACGGCAAGTCGCAGACGCCGCCGTAACAGCAACCGTTGAGGAAGCAGCCGACGCGGCCCAAAGCCTGACCGAGCATCAGGCTCGGCGCGATCAGATCGGCCAAGGCCAGACCCGGCAGGCGATACTTGCGCACGAAGACGATCAGCGCCAACCCGGCGCCGATCGCCGAGCCGAAAACGACCAGGCCGCCTTTGGTGAAGTTGATCACCTCCTTGAAGGTTTCCCAAGCCGTCGGCCGCTGATAGTCCGACCAATACTCGATGATGTAAAACAGTCTGGCGCCGACGATGCCGGCCAGAAACAGCCAGAAGGCCAGTGAGATAATGATCTCCGGATCGAGCCCCAGCCGCCGCGCTCGATAGGTCGCCAGCCAGACGCCCGAGATCACGCCCAGCAGCAGCATCGTGCCGTAGCCGCGGATCGGCAAGCCGTACTCGTCGCAGACGTTCGGCAGCACGAAGGCAATCACCAGGCCGATCGTGCCCAACAGCGGCAAATGGCTTTTGGTCTCGGCATTCCAGCCTTGCCGCCGCACAAGCCAGCCCAGCAGCGCGAGCGAACCGATCGCCCAGAGCATTAGCAACCAGCCGAAGCCAAAGACCGGCAAACCGGCGACGGTCCGCGGAATGTGAAATAACGTTTGCAGCATGGCTCACCGAGAGAAGTTCAACTTCCGAGCAGGTGATTGTCGATCAGACGCGTCTTGCCCACTCGCGCCGCCACGGCGACCACGGCGCGCTCGTTCACGCGGGCGACCGGCGCCAGCGTTTCCGGATCGGCCACGGCGAGATACTCCAAGCGCACCAGCGGCGCGGCGTCGTACAACTTTCGCATCTCGGCCGCGAGCACTTCCGCACCGCGCTCGCCGGCGGCGAACAGTTCCGCGGCTCTTTGCAAACTGCGATAGAGCGCGAGCGCCTGTTCGCGCTCGGCCGGGCTGAGATAGACGTTGCGACTGCTCATCGCCAGGCCGTCGGCTTCGCGCACGATCGGACAGACTCGCACCTCGATCGGCAAATCAAGATCGGCGACCATCCGCCGCACCACCAATGTTTGTTGATAGTCCTTCTGGCCGAAGTAGGCGCGGTCGGGCGTCGCCAGGTTGAACAGTTTTAGTACGATCGTCGCCACCCCGCGGAAATGATCCGGGCGGCGCCGGCCCTCGAGCGGCTCGGCGGGACCGTGCATCTCGATGAACGTGGCGTGCTGCGGACGATACATGTCGCTGGTCGCCGGAACGAAGACCAGATCGGCGCCGAGCGGGCGGATTGCGGCCAGATCGGTCTCCAAGCTGCGCGGGTAGCGCTCGAAGTCCTCGTGCGGGCCGAACTGCGTTGGGTTGACGAAGATCGTGACGACCGTGTATCCGCACTCGCGCCGAGAGGCTTCGATCAGGCTCAAGTGGCCGGCGTGCAAGGCCCCCATCGTCGGCACGAGCCCAATCGACAATCCTCGAGCCCGAGCCACGGCGATTGCTGCGCGCAGCTCGCTGGAGTTCGACGCGATCTTCGGCGCCGGAGCGGTTTGCGGCTCGTCCGCCTTGGTTGCTTGCATATTCTCGTGAGCCGCTGCGCTGGAGGTTCTCTCGATCGATGTAGTGCGACATGAATTCATTCGAAAGCTTCCCAGTCCGTGCGAGGCTACTGTGTTCTGTCAGCCACGATTTGACGAATGCTAGCGGCCAGGGTGGCTGGCGGCAGAGCCTAGGCGATGCCCCAGCGAACTGGGGCTTCGCCTGGGCTCAGACCCAGCCACCCATCACTTGAACATACATCAATCAGCGGCTGACAGAGCACTACTGCATGGCGGCCATGGCCGCGGCCGCCTCGCGAACGGTCGTCTCCCAGTCAGCGGCCGATAGCCAAAGCACCGGTCCGATGCCTGGGCGCCGGGCCAGGCGATCCAATTCCTCGCTCAGTCTTTGCCGTTCGGCCGAGCTTTCTCGCACCGCGCCGCCCGCTTCGCTTTGCGAGTCGCAGCCAGCCGCCCCTGCACTGGCCTGCAACACGACGAGCAGCTTGGGCGGAACGATCGTACCTTGGGCCCGCTTCCAAGCTTCGCGGACGGCAGCCTGACCCGCCGAATCGAGGTCCACAGCCGCCCACGCCAAAGTTTGATCGAACCAAAAGTCGCTGACCGCCCAAACATCGGGCGAGCCCCACGTTTGGCGGGCCAGCAATTCCTGGCGACGGACGAGGAATTCTATCTCTCTCGCGACGGCAGGACCAGACGAATCGCTGGCGGCGGCGTCCAAGACTGCGAGATTGTCGGGCGGCGCCTCGGCGATCAGCCGGGCGGCTGTCTGGCTCGTAAGTTCTTTCGCCAGTTGGCGTTTCCCGACACACGGCGCCCCGGCGATCGCCAAATACGGCACGGCCACGAGCAGATGCCGCCAAAGTTGCTCGATCGTCCACCCGATCGTCGGGTGGATCCAGTCGCCGGCAATCTCGGCGGCGGGTTCGAGCACGAAGCGGCGAACCGCCATGCGGGGGTGCGGCACGACGAGCTGCGGCGCGTCGATGATCTCTTCGCCGTAGAGCAACAAGTCGAGATCGATGGCGCGAGCATCCCATCGCACCAGCCGACGGCGCCCGAGTTCGGTCTCGATTTCTTCGAGCCGGCGGCGGAAGCTTTCGGGATCGAGCGTCGTTTCGACGATCGCCGCGCCGTTGAGAAACGGCGGCTGCCCGCCAGGACCGCCGATCGGCGCCATTTCAAGCCAACGGCTGCGAGCCAATACCGCGACGCCTTCGGTGGCAGCGAGTCGGTCCAAGGCTTGCGACAACGTGGCGGCGCGATCGCCAAGATTGGCGCCAAGAGCGATCAGACAACGAGGCATGGCGTAGCGCCCGTCGCACTAGGAAGAGACGTGCTGTGAAGTGAGACGTCATCCGCAGATCGAGCGAGCGAAAAAGCTGGGGGGGACATCCCGTGCCACGACCGCGGTCGCCGACATCCGATCCCTACGTCGCCGCCCCCCAAGCCAATTCGCTCGTACCGCGGCTCTTCGCCTGCTCGGGCGAAACATCGCCGAGCGAACGTTGAACGCAGCTTGTGTTGGGCGGCGCAAACCTCAAACGCAAGCGAACGACTTGGCGCGAGGGCGTCTTGGTCCATCTCGCAACCGGTCGAAGGCTTACGGAACCCGCGAAGGAAAATGCGCTTCTCGAAACTTATCGAATTATCGATCCGCCGCTTGAACCGCGGAGAACGGTGAAGTTTCTGCCGCCCAACACTTCTGCGTATTGTGCTGAGCAATTCGAGATTGTCAAGAATGATTCATCAGGATAAATCCGCGCACGCGTCAAAGTCGCGGAATTGGCGGTCAATTGCCGCAAAAAAAACTCAAGCATCCGCGCCGCCAAGCTGATCTTGCACGCCGAGCGCGATGAGGCATACGATAAATGCGCCGCCGTAGCTTGCGCAGTCACCCCAGGACGTTGAGCCCATCATGAGTCAATTCGCGTCGTCCGATCATTCCTTCGCCGAAAGCGGCGCCGCCTCGCGCGAAATGCTCAAGTTCCTGGCCGACTCGCTGGCGCAGTGCGACGGGGCCGAGCGCTTCGAAATCTTGGAGCGGCTGCTCGGCGCGAGCGCCTGCCGGCGATTGGGCGTTTATCGCTTGCCGCCGGGCTTCGTGCTGTCGGTCGTGATTCCCGTCTACAACGAGCTACAAACCATCGCCGAAGTCGTCGATCGCGTACGGCGCTCCGGCGTGCCCACTGAAATCATCATCGTCGACGACGGCAGCACCGACGGCACGCGCGAACTGCTCAAAACCTGGCAGAACGACGCCGAGGTGAAGATCATCATGCACGAGGTGAACCAGGGCAAAGGTTCGGCGCTGCGCACCGGCTTCAGCCATGCCACCGGAGACGTCGTGATCGTGCAGGACGCCGATCTGGAATACGATCCGGCCGAGTTCGAGAAGTTGATCCAGCCGATCGTCGAAGACGTGGCCGACGTCGTGTTCGGCAGCCGCTTTACCGGCGACAATCAGCGCGTACTGTACTACTGGCACTCGGTCGGCAATAAGGTGCTGACCTTGCTCTCCAATTGCATGACCAATTTGAACCTGACCGACATGGAGACTTGCTACAAGGCCTTTCGCCGCGAAGTGATTCAACGCATCGCGCCGACGTTGCGCGAGCAGCGGTTTGGCATCGAGCCTGAATTGACGGCCAAGCTGGCCGCCATGCCCGGCATCCGCATCTACGAGCGGCCGATCAGTTACCGCGGGCGGACTTACGCCGAAGGCAAGAAGATCACCTGGCGCGACGGCTTCCGGGCATTGTACTGCATCGTGCGGTATGCCGGCGGGAAGTGAAAAGGAGAGGCTCAGGAGTAAGGCGGGAAGCGATTGCTCGCCCTGCCTTATTTCCTACTCGTCCTGGCAATTACCCGGTGAAAGTGCAACTGCACTTCCCGATCGACGACGCGGCGCACGCCTTCGACCAGGCAGTGCGGCTCGTTGTCTTCCCGGCCCAGGCGAATCACGTCGTCTAGCGGCATGCCGTGCGGAACCGTGAAGGTGGATTGGAAGATGATCTGGTTGCCGGCGTCCAGGTCGGGCACGATGAAGTGGCAGGTGGCGCCGTAGGTCAGCATGTGGCTGGCGTAGGCGTCGTGATAGGGCCGCAGCCCCGGAAAGCTGGGCAACAGGCCGTGGTGCAGGTTGATGATCCGCCCGCCCGCATACTTCCAGCAAGTGCTAGGCGGCAGCACGCGCATGTAGCGCGCCAGAATGATGAAGTCGACCTGTCGCTCGTCGCACAGCTCGATCAACCGCTCGTCGTCGGCAATTCCGGCGGCGTCGCCGATGTCGTGCCACTCGACGCCGAATTGTTCGGCCAGCGAGCGGCAGTGCGGGCGGTTGCCCAACATCAGCGCCGCGTCGGCCTTGATCCGCCCGTCGCGCAGCGCGCGGAGCAGCGCCAGCGGCGGCTCGGGGCGATACGTCGTGCAGATCGCCAACCGCGGGCGAGCCGCGCGCTCCTCGGGCGACCAGACGCGAATCGAAAGCTGCTTCGCCTGCCCGACTTCGAGCATCGCCTCGCGCAGCGCCGGCAGCAGTTCGGCCGCCAGGTCGATGCGCAGCAACATGGCGAACAGCCGCTCTTCGTCGTGGTCGTACATCTGGATCTCGGCGATGTTCGCCCCCACGCCGGTCACGTAATGGACGATCGGATCGGCCAGACCGCGGTTATCGGGTCCGACGGCGGTGATTACGACCTGCATGACAAAGGTTCCTCGACCGGCGGCCGACATGGCGCGATCAGCTTTGCGAACGCGAATCGGGCGGATCGCCAGATTGCTTTTGATGGGGCTTGACGAGGGTCGCATGGGCTCGATCAAAACGTAGCTTACGCTCGGCGACCTCGGAAAACCGCCGGGGGGGCGGCGTTTTTTTCCCGTCTGCGACCATCCTTGGTTCTCCTGGGGGAAATCGGCGGGTTTCATTTTACGCAAAGCCAGTCTTGCCAAAGCCTATCGGCGGCAATCGGCCTCGGCAAGCGAAGATTTTGATAACTCGCAATATCGCCGGCATTCGATACTGGCTATATTCCCGCTGCGGATCGGATTGACTTCAACCTCTGAAACGTCAAGATGGAAATTCGGGGCAAATCAGGAAGCTAGGGCCTATGGCTGTTCATTCCAAAACCGCTCCGGATTCCGCTCGAACGGTCCCTTCCGATTCGGCGAGTCTTGAAACCGCCGATGCGAGTCCTGCTCCGGAGAAAGCGACCCGCCGTGTGCGCCGCGCCGCAGTCGGCACGAACAAGCTGCCCCTGCCCGAAACGGTCCCGCCCAAGAGAATTCTTTGGCCTTACGCCGTCAGCGTCGGCGCCTACCACCTGCTGGCGCTGTTGGCTTTTTGGCCCTGGCTGTTCAGTTGGACGGGCGTTGCGATGGCGTTGGCCGGGCTGTATCTGTTCGGCACGCTAGGCATCAATCTCTGCTACCACCGCTTGCTGACGCATCGCGGCTTCACCTGCCCGCTGTGGCTGGAACACACGCTCGCCGTGCTGGGCGTCTGCTGCCTTCAAGACACGCCGGCCCGCTGGGTGACTATTCATCGCATGCACCATCAATACTCCGACGAGCAACCCGACCCGCACAGCCCGTTGGTGACGTTCTTCTGGGGGCACATGGGCTGGATTTTCGTCGAGAATCGCGAAGTCAACAGCATCATGAACTACGATCGCTACGCGCGCGACATTTTGAAGGATCCGTTCTATTTCGCCCTGGAGCGAAATCTGCTCTGGTTTTGGATCAACCTGGCCCAGGCGACGATCTTTTATCTGGCCGGTTTCGCCATCGGCTGGGCCACGACCGGCCAGGCGATGGGCGGCGTGCAGTTCGGGTTCAGCCTGGTAGTGTGGGGAGTGCTGTTGCGGACGGTGCTCGTCTGGCACATCACCTGGAGCGTGAATTCGCTGGCGCATATCTGGGGTTACCAGAATTACGACACCAACGAAAACAGCCGCAACAACTGGTTCGTGGCCCTGGTCAGCAACGGCGAAGGCTGGCACAACAACCACCACGCCGATCAGCGCAGCGCCGCCCACGGTCATCGCTGGTGGGAGTTCGACGTCACCTACCTGACTGTGCTGACGCTCGAAAAGCTGGGCCTGGCCCGCGACGTGGTGCGGCCCAACGCCAAGCTGGCGGCCAAAAGCTGACCCTGGCGTTTTCCCTCGGCGTTTGTTAGCCTTTTCTCAGTAGCGCGCCGATCGGCCGAACCCGACGCCGGATCGCGCGTCTCATTCGATGGAGAACAGGCTCGCCATGGCGACCGTGCTGCCCGTAAAAATCCGCCGCGAGCAAGTGCCCGCCGGCGAATGCTTGTGCAACTACTGCGCGGCCAAGTGCTGCAAGTACTTCGCGCTGCCGATCGAGACGCCGACGGTCCGCAAGGATTTCGACTATATCCGCTGGTATTTGCTGCACGACGCAGCCACGGTGTTCGTCGAGGGCGAAGACTGGTACTTGCTGGTGCATACGCAGTGCAAGCACCTGCAAGCCGACAATCGCTGCGGCATTTACGAGACGCGGCCGCAGATTTGCCGTGATTATTCGACCGAAGGCTGCGAGTTCGAAGACGATTACGTCTACGATCGCTACTTCGAAACGCCCGAGCAGGTGGCCGAGTACATGGACGCCGTGCTCGTCGACAAGAAATCTGGCGAGTTGCGCAGCCGCCGGCCGCCGCTGCTGCCGGTCGTCAATTAGCAAGCGGCCGGAGAGAACGATTCCGTGAGCGGCGTCAAACGCATCGAACCTCGCACCCTCCGCGGCTTTCGCGACTACCTGCCCCAGGCCATGATCCCGCGCGAGCGGCTGATCGATACCGCGCGGCGCGTCTATCGCTCCTACGGCTTCAGCCCGATCGACACGCCGGCCCTGGAATACTTGGAGATTCTCACCGGCAAAGGCAGCGAGGAGACCGACAAGCAGCTCTACAAGTTCGAGGACCAAGGCGGCCGCGCCGTAGGCATGCGGTTCGACCTGACGGTTCCGTTCGCGCGGTTCGCGGCGCAGCACATCGCCGAATTGGGCGTTCCCTTCAAGCGCTATCACATCGCCGCCGTGTGGCGCGGCGAGAACACGCAGCGCGGCCGCTATCGCGAGTTCATGCAGTGCGATTTCGATACCATCGGCACCCGCGCAGCGGCCGCCGATATCGAGACGGCCCTGGTGATTCACGACCTGATGCGCGCCGTCGGCTTCGAATTTCGCCAGAACCTCGACTTCACGATCCGCGTCAACAACCGCATGGTGCTGGCCGGATTGCTGGAGCGGATCGGGCTGGCCGAGCAAGCGACCGCCGTGCTGCGGGCGCTCGACAAGCTGGCCAAGATCGGCCCCGAGAAGGTCGCCGCCGAAATGGAAGCCGCTGCCGGCGCCACGCCCGAGCAAGCCGCCGACGTGCTTAAGTTGGCGGCGCTCTCGGGCGGCAATGCGCAGGTGCTCTCCGCGCTGGAACCGCTCGTGGCGGGCAGCGAAAAAGGCCAGGAAGGCGTGAGCCGGCTGGCCGAACTGCTGGCCGCCGTGGCGGCCGCCGGCGTATCGGAGGAGCGCATCCGCCTGGACGTATCCATCGCCCGCGGGCTCGATTACTACACCGGCACGATCTTCGAAACCTTTCTCGACCGCTTGCCGACGATAGGCAGCGTTTGCTCGGGCGGACGATACGACAATCTCGCCGGGCTGTACACCAATCAAGAATTGCCTGGCATCGGCGCCTCGCTGGGGCTCGACCGCCTGCTGGCCGCCATGGAAGAACTGGGCATGTTGCCGAAAGTCGCCACGCCGGCCGAGGTTTTCATCCCCTATTTCGTCGCCGAGCGGCTGCACGATTATCTGCGCTTGGCGGCCCGCTTGCGCGAGGCCGGATTGGGCGTGGAGTTCTACCCCGAGCCCAAGCGGCTCGGACACCAACTGAAATACGCCGATCGCCGCGGCTTTCCCGTGGCGATCATCATTGGCGAAGACGAGTTCGCCAAGGATCAATGCCAGATCAAGAATCTCGTACACGGCGAGACGAGAAGCGTTGAGTTGAACGCAGCGTCGCAATATGATGTGGCCGTGGCCGCGATTTCGGCCGTGCTCAAGCGAATTCGAGACAACCCGACTGAAATTTAACTCCCGGCTGGGAGAGGCGCCGCAGTTCAGCGGACGTCGAACGAGAAGTCGAGTCGGCGTGCGTGCCGCGGGCGTTACGGGTTCCTCTTCTCTGTTCGGTTAATTCAGAATTTCGCTTGTCGCTTGGAGCGAAATTCATCCTCCGTTGCGCAATCGCTTCGGCATGTTCGCGTAACAGAGAAGAGGAACCCGTATTCGCAACGGCCGGCGACCAGCGCCGGCGCTGAATTCGCTCATCGGATCTTATAAATCAATCGCGAGTAAATCAAACGCAAGAGTCGAGGGGCGACGATGGCCAACCGCGACAACCATTACGAAGCGGCCTTCGAAGCCTTTCTCCGCCTGCGGCACGCGCCGTATGTCGCGGTCGACGAAAGCCGGAGGAGCCTGCTGGCCGACGCTTCGATCAAGAGCCTCGACTTTCTCGTCTCCTCGACGAGCGGCGTCACCTGGCTGGTCGACGTCAAGGGCCGCAATTTTCCCGGCGGCGCCCAAAAACAGTACTGGAAGAACTGGTCGACGCAGGACGACCTGGTCAGCATGGCTCAGTGGCAGCGGCTGTTCGGCGAGCGATTCGAGGCGCTGTTCGTATTCGCTTACCGCGTGCTGGGCGACCGCTCGCCGCTGCCGCGCGAGGCATTGTTCGAACACCGACAAACGCTGTACGGTTTCGTGGCGATCCGGCTCGACCAGTACGCCTATCACGCGCGGCAAATCTCGCCTCGCTGGGACACCGTCGCGATGCCAACGGAGCGATTCCGCGAGCTGGCTCAACCGTTCGAGCGGCTGCTCTGAACCAGGCCGACGCTCGGGCGGGGGGCCGCACTTGGCGCTCGGAAGATCTCACGCGGAGGCGCGGAGCCGCGGAGAGAAACTCTTCTTTTGCTCCTCTCCGCGGCTCCGCGCCTCCGCGTGAGTCACTTCCCTGGCGCGGACGCCTGGGCCTGGTTACTCGTCCCAGCCGGCCAGAATCCGCTCGACGAGTTCCTTATGGTGCGTCTCGTCGCTGATCTGGTTCTCCAGTTCGACCTTCAGGCCCACGTCGCCGAATTGCTCGGCCTGTTCGACGCGGCGATTGTAATCCCGGATGGTCTGCTTCTCGGCGTCGAGCACGCGCAGCAGCATCTCTCTCGCGTCGCGGGCGTCGGGAACAGGACGCGGATTCGTGGTCGGTTTGCCGCCCAAGGCCGCGATCTTGTCCGACAAGAATTGCGCGTGGCCTTGCTCGTCGGCGATCTCGCCTTGAAACAAACTGCGCAGCTCCTGGCGATAGGGGCCGGTCAACGTCGCCGAATAGTGCAAGTACATGAGAATGGCTTGCAACTCGCCCGCCAAATCCTCGTTGAGGCCCTCGATCAGTTCCGCAGCTTGCCCGCTCGGGGCGGACGCCCTGACGCCTTGCGTCGAAGTCGATCGCGACAGGTCTTTCGTGGTTGGCATGCTGAAGGCTCCTCGAAAAGGGATGTTACCATTGCAATGGGGCGGCTTTTTTCGAGCCGCAACCGATGTTACGCAAGGGCAGCAAAGTGCATGCCGTCCGCGTTGCGAATTCGGCGCCCTCGGACACGCCATCGCTCTGCGAAGGGTTAATCGCTTCGACGATCGACATTCCACGCGGCCGCCGGCGCCAAGACTGCGCGCCTCCTCGCCAAGGTGGTCCCTAAATCGCCAAGTTTCCAAGAGCACCCGCGCGGTTGGCCATCTTCGCCAATTCGTCGTGCGCGGTTGGCCATCTTCGATCTATTCCGGGCCGAATCGTGTTTTCCGCCCGGTCCGTCCCCGCGAAAAGTTGGCCAAGTTCGCCCAATAGAACTCGCACGGTTGGCCATCTTCGCCAAGCGTCTCGCGCGCGGTTGGCCATCTTCGGACGAGTGGGCCAGACGCGCCAAGCGGTGAGTTCGCGGCGACAAGCGGCGGGTTTTAGGGCGCGAAATCATGGGCGCAAAAATCTAACGCCCGAGTGGCTTGGCGAACAGCGATGAAAATCGGCAAAACCTAATCGACCTAAGTGAAGCGTATTCCGATTCTGAGTGGTTGCATCGTGCTGAAGCCCAATGGTAATTTCTTAAGGCGTTTCCGGGCAAGTAAATGGGACTGCGTGAGACCGATGGCAAAGATCGACTCCTACTGCTTGAACCTAGCCGGTGAGTACCGGATTTGCAGCGAACTGAACAAACGCGGAGTGTTTGCCACCATTACGTATGGGAACCGCAAGGGCGCCGACGTATATGCGATTGGCAATCGCGTCGCGCTGCGAATCGAGGTCAAGACCAGTCAGAATGCTCGATTCGTCACGAGCATTACACAGAAGGGGCTGCACGATTCGCCGGATGCCCCGCATTTCTGGGCGCTCGTCCTGATGAAGCCGCTGGAAAATGGCAAATTTCAGGAACGATTTTTTATCCTTTCCCACGATGAGATCGTCGCAGTGCAAAAGTCGCGCAATGCGGCGTACGCTTCCAATTACCGACAAAAGCATGGCAGCGCGCCCGATTTCTCGAAAGGCGTCGACAACGTCCTCGTCGCCGATGTCGAGGCTTTTGAGGATCAATGGGAGAGGATCGTTGCCGTGATGCGCGAGGATTTACCTTCCGAAAAAGGGAAGGGCGGGCCTTACTCAACCAATTTCGCATGACTTCGTGCTTTCGGGGGGACGTGCTTAACCCGCATTGCGCAACAGCCGACACCAACCCGAAGCGCAAGCGAGGACGAGAGAGCGGCTTACCTCGCTTGCGCTTCGGGTTAGTATAAGACGCGCTGCCGCGTAGTTGCGGGGCTGGTGCGCAATGTGGGTTAACTTGCCTGCCGGCTGCTGCGCATCAGCCTTTGGACATCGGAGCGATGCCTCAAAAAATCCCGTCCGGCGAAGCCCGACGCCCGCTCAAACCCAGTAGGCTCTTGAATCATGCGAGCCTGAGCCTTACCCCTTCCGCCCCAGCATCCGGTCGAGCGCATCGGAAGTCTGATAGACGAGCGCCTCCGGGTAGTGCTGAAAGGGGTGGAAATACTCGAACGTCAGATAGCCGCGGTAGCCGGTCTGGTCCAAGGCTTCGATGACGGCGGGCCAGTTGGTGGTGCCGTCCAGCAGGGTGCGGAAGGTGTGCAGGTTGAACTCGTGCGTCCGCTTGTCCCATTCCTTGAAGTGAATGTTCTTGATCCGCTTGCCGAGCATCGAGACCCAGTGCTCGGGAAACTGATACTCCATGATGTTGCCCGTGTCGAAGTGAACCTGCACGTGCGGGCTGTCGAAGCTGTCGACGAACTCGATCATCTCTTGCGGGCTGAACAAGAAGCCGTTGGCGAAAATATTCTCCATGTTCAGGTAGACGCCGGCCCGCTCGGCGTGCGGAATCAACTCGCGGACCGCGGCCCGAGCCCGCTGGTCGCAGACGTCGTTGGGCGTCGGCTCGGCGCCTTCGAGCCAGGGAATGTAGACGGCGCCGGGCACGACCAGCAGGTTTTCGGTCCCCAGCAGTTGGGCGGCGTCGATCATCTGCCGCGCCAATTGCAGGCCGCGTTTTCGCCGCTCGGGGTCGTTGTGCGTCAAGGCGTAGGGCCAGTACAGAAACGAACACACGCCGCTGACGGCGATCCCCACGCGCTGGGCCAGCTTGCCGATGGCTTCGATCTCGGCCGGCTTCGACTCGGCCGAGAGTTCGCCTTCGAGCGCGAAATTCACCTCCACGCCGTCGAAGCCCGCGTCCTTGGCCAGCCGGAAGCAATCTTCCAGCGACATTTGCTGCGGGTAGGGAAAGGCCCAGAGGTTGATCGACTTTTTCATCTCGAATCGGCGCCGCGGCGCCTGGGGCCGCTTGGGCTCGGGCTTGGCGGCGCCGTCTTCCGCGTCAGCGCTGGGCAGCAGGCCTTGCGCGGCTAGGAAGGCCGTGCCGAAGGCGGTGGTATAGCCCAGCAACTCGCGGCGGCCGAGCCGCGGCGCGGGTTTTGTTTCCGGCGATTGGGGATTGCGGTCCGGCGATTCGTGCGACATGGCGAAAGTTCTCGCTTCTACAAGTGCGAAGGTACGGCGGGCGACGCGGCTGGTTGGCGCGAAACGTGCAAACCCGCCGCTGGCCAAGCAGGCGAATTCACGAGACGGCAGCTTCAATTGTGCGCACGACGCGCGAAGAGATTCAAGCGGCCGATCGCCGCGGTAGTGATACCATCCGAACTGGTGTCAAGGGAAAATTATCGCTTTGTCTACCACCAGCTTTAGCTGGTGGTAGCGAAACAACATCAACCTTCTTTTTCAGCCGGCTTTAGCCGGCTTCCCGAGGGCTGAAAAAGCCGGCTAAAGCCGGCTCCCAAAGAGAGAGAATGGTTGCCGGTCCCCACCAGCTAAAGCTGGTGGCAAACACGGATGGGGCCAAGCTCGTCCTTCCAATTCGCCCTTTTTCCTTGACATGCTCGCAAACGGTATCACTTACCATCGCCGCGTCAGCCTAAACTCAATACCGTTCAATTAAGCCTCGTATTGGCCGATGCTAGCGCACGCGGAAATCTCGCTCTTGACTCAAAACCCGGCAAACTTTACCGTTCGCCTGCCTGAACCGCCGGGGGCTTGTGCCGGGCGAGGGCGCCCGGCCCTCCGTTTGGCGCCGGGCGAGGGCGCCCGGCCCTCCGTTTGGCGGCTTGCACGCCGAACGCCTCCGGGCCAGGTTTCCCCCTTCACTCGGCTCACAGCAAGGAAGCAGTAGGGTCATCCCATGCCGCTCGTGCCGCCGCCGAATCCGCAGCCCGTCGCCCCGTTGCCCGCAGATACGGGGGTTCCGTTGATCGATATGAACCGGCAGTACGCTCTGCTCGAAAAGCAAATCCTGGCGGCGATCAAGCGCGTCTGCTCGTCGGGCCGCTTCGTGCTGGGCCCCGATTGCAGCGACCTGGAGCGGGCCGTGGCCGGGTATTGCCAGACGAAGCACGCCATCGCCTGCGCCTCGGGCAGCGACGCGCTGCTGTTGGCCCTGATGGCCTGCGGCGTCGACTCGGGCGACGAAGTCATCGCGCCCAGCTACACGTTCTTCGCCACCGCTGCGGCCGTCGCCCGGCTAGGCGCCGTGCCGGTGTTCGTCGATATCGAGCCGGACGGGTTCAATCTCGACCCGGCGAAGCTCGAAGCGGCCGTTACGCCCGCCACGAAGGCCATCATTCCGGTCCACCTCTACGGCCAGTGCGCCGAGATGGAGCCGATCATGACAGTCGCCCAGCGGCACGGCCTGACGGTGATCGAAGACGCCGCCCAGGCGATCGGCGCCGAATATCGCGGCCAGCGAGCCGGTTCGATCGGCCAGATGGGCTGCCTGAGCTTCTATCCAACCAAGAATCTGGGCGGTTTCGGCGACGGCGGCATGCTCACGACCAACGACGACCACCTGGCCGACAAGCTGCGGCTGCTGCGAGTCCACGGCATGCAGCCGCGCTATTATCACCAGGTGCTCGGCATCAACAGCCGGCTCGACAGCCTGCAAGCCGCCGTGCTGAACGTCAAGCTGCCGCACCTCAACCGCTGGACCGAACTGCGGCAGGCGCACGCCGAGCGTTATACCGAACTGTTTCGCTCGCACCGCCTCGAAGGCGTGCTGGCACTGCCGCCGGCGCTGCCCGATCGCCGGCACGTCTGGAATCAATACATCGTGCGCGTGCCCGGCGGCCGCCGCGACGCGCTTCGCGCCCATCTGAGCCAGAAGAAGATTGGCTCGGAGATTTATTACCCCGTGCCGCTGCACCAGCAGCAGTGCTTCGGCTATCTCGGCGTGCGGCCGGGCAGCCTGCCCGAGACCGACCGCGCCGCAGCCGAGACGCTGGCCTTGCCGATTTTCCCCGAACTGACGCCCGCCGAGCAAACGCTGGTGGTGCAGGAAATCGCCGCTTTCTTCGGCGCCTTTGCGGCCGATGCCGGCCATGCGCTGGAAGGCCCGAAATTCCTCAAGCGGCCCGCCGGAAAGAAGAACGCCAAGACGCGCTAAGGCCCTGCCAGCCGAGATTTGATGCAGGTCCGAGTGATGGGCGGCCCAGTCTAAGTCTAGGCGAAGGCCCAGTTCGCTGGGGCATCGCCTAGGCTCTGCCGCCAGCCACCCCGGGGCGATAGCATTCGTCAAAACATGGCAAACCGAGCGCTTTTAGGGTAGACCGGCTTGAGCCTGCATCGGGCGTCGCTCATCTGCACGCAAGCGCCAAACCTAATTCTTCGTCGTGACAACGCACTACGCAAGCAGCGCGCGTACGACGCCCGCGTGCGTGACTTCGGCGTCGGTCAGGCTGTCGTTGCGGCCGTCGTGCGGATACGCGAGCCGCGCGTGATCGAGGCCCAGGGCATACAGCAGCGTGGCGTGCAGCTCGTGGACGTTGACGACTTGCTCGACCGAGCGATAGCCGAACGGGTCGGTCTGGCCGTGGGCGTAGCCGGCCTTGAAGCCGCCGCCGGCCAGCCAGAGCGAAAATGCGTGGCGGTTGTGATCGCGGCCGTCGTTGCCTTGCGAAACGGGCAGCCTGCCGAACTCGCCCGTCCACAGCACGATCGTCGAATCGAGCAAGCCGCGCTGCTTGAGATCTTTGACCAGCGCCGCACTCGGTTGATCGGTGCGGCCGCACAAGCCCTTGAGGCTTTCGGCGTTTTTGCTGTGCGTGTCCCAGGGCTGGCCGCTGAGGAACACCTGCACGAACCGCACGCCCCGTTCGACCAGCCGCCGCGCCAAGAGACAGCGGCTGCCGTACTCTTGCGTCGCCGGGTTGTCGAGGCCGTATAGCCGCCGCGTGGCTTCGGTCTCGCCCGAGAAATCGATCACCTCGGGCGCCGCGGTTTGCATGCGGGCGGCCGTTTCGAAGTTGGCGATTCGCGCGGCCAGTTCCGAACTGTCGCGATGCCGGGCCAAGTGCGCCCGGTTCAAGGCTTCGACCAGCCGCAGTTGCTCGGCCCTGGCCGCGGCCGGCGTTTCCGCAGGCGTGGCCAGGTTCAACACGGGCGAGGCGCCCGAGCGGAACGTCGTGCCTTGAAACACGGCCGGCAGCCAGCCGCTCGACCAGTTGCGCACGCCGTCGACTGGCAACCCGCCCGGATCGGAGAGCACCACGTAGCTGGGCAGTTCGCGGCTTTCGGAACCCAGGGCGTAAGTCACCCACGAACCGAACACCGGCCGGCCGGCCTGAATTTTGCCCGTGTGAATCAATCGCAAGGCCGCCTCGTGGTCGACCGATTCGGTGGCCATCGAGCGGACCAGCGTAAGATCGTCGACGATCTCGGCCGTGTGCGGCAGCAGTTCCGACAGCTCGATGCCCGATTGGCCGTGCGGGGCGAACTTGAACGGCGAAGCCAGCAGATTGCCTTTCTGCTTGTCGAAGTGAACTTCCAACTCGCCGGGATACGGCTTGCCGTGCTGCTTCACGAGTTCGGGCTTGGCGTCGAACAAGTCCATTTGACTTGGACCGCCGTGTTGAAACAGGCAGATCACCGCCTTGGCTTTTCCCGCCGGTCGCGTCGCCGGCACGCCGGGCTTGGCTTCAGCGGCCAGCAGACCGGAGTTCGTCGCGAGCAGATCTGCCAGCGCCAGCGTGCCCAGGCAGCCGGCATAGCGGCCGAGAAAGGCGCGGCGGTTGAGTGCGAAGGGGTTGTCAGGGTGGTTCATTGAACGACTCTCCACGTCTGAGTCAGTCCCGTAGGGACGGCAGCTAGTAGCCAGGGGCGCGAGCCCCTGGGACCGGAGTCCGCGAATCTGCCAAGCCCCGTTAGGGGCGACAGAGCCATTGGACCCGCGTCAACCATAGGCATTCACACACGCTCCGCCGAACGCAAATCCAAACTCCGCGTTGTGCGGACGATTGTTTCACTCCACATATAAAAACGCATTGCCGGCCAACAGCATCTGGCAGAAATCGGTCCAGGCCTGGCGAGCGGCATCCGCACGTTGGGCGTAATTCGCCCGCTGCGCCGCCAAAAACTTCTCGGCGGCCTCGCGCTCCGCCGCAGCGGGCGGCCGGCTGACGGCAAGCAGGAAGGCCCGTCCGAGCCGCGGCTGAATCTCCTCGGGCGTTTCGCGTTCGAGTCTCACGCAGAACGCCTTGGCCCTCGCTACGGCGAAAGCCGAATTGAGCGCGCTGAGCGCTTGCAGCGGCATCGCCGTTTGGCTCCGCCGCGTGCAGTTGGTGACGATCGACGGGGCGTCGTACACGTCGAGCATGCTCAGCACCTGCGTCCGCCGCTGCTGCAAGTACAAGCTGCGGCGCCGGGCGCCCGGCAGCGATTCGTCGACGACCACTTCGCCTTCGCCGGTGCGCTGGGTCGGCACATAGGGCCCGCCGGGCCGCAAGTCGAGTTCTCCGGCGACGGCCAGCATCGCGTCGCGAATGCTCTCGGCATCGAGCCGCTGCATAGGAAACCGCCACAGCAGGCGGTTGTCGGGATCGACGGCCAGGGCATCGTCGCGCGGCCCGCTCGTCTGCCGGTAAGCCGCCGATAGCAGAATCTGCCGGTGCAGCGATTTCATCTGCCAGCCCTGTTCGACGAACGCAGCGGCGAGCCAATCGAGCAGTTCGCGATTCACTGGCACGGCGCCGCTGTAGCCCAGGTTGTCGGCCGAAGCCGCCAGAGCGACGCCGAAATGGTGCTGCCAGATGCGATTCACGGTTACCCGAGCCAAGAGCGCCGCGGCCCGCGAGTTCGGCCGCGTCAGCCATTCGGCCAAGGCCAGCCGGCGGCCGGTCGTGGCGGCGCCTGGCGCCGGCGTCGGCACAGTGTATGTATTCTCGGGATCGGACAAAATCGCGGGCACGCCCGGTTCGACCTTTTCGCCCGGCTGCGAATAGTTGCCGCGGACCAGCAGAAACGCGTCGGGCGGGTGCGGCGAGAAGTCGGTCAGCCAGGCCACCTTGCCCGGCTTTTCGCTGCGTTTGCCGTTGGCTGCCGCGACGGCTTGTTCCAGTTGTTTGCGCTTGGCCTGCAACGGTTCGTCGAAGTTTGCCGTCTCTCCGCTGCCGGCGGCGGGCTGGCCGCTTTCGACAATCACGTTGTCGACGACAAAGCTGCGGCCGCAGCAGAACTCGAAGCCGAAGCCGCCGTCGGCCAGATCGTCGGCGGTCAGCGTGACCGTTCGTTCTTCGGGCGCCAGGTCGACGAGATGGTCGAGGCGAAACTTGCCTTCGCCGACGTTCGTCACCCGCACGCCGTAATTGCTTCCCGGCTTGTAGGGCGCGGCGCCGAGTTTCGCCGCCGCGCGCGAATCGGCGCCCGGATAATCGACGTGGACCTCGGCGCCGCCGGCCGGGTTGCCGTCGAAGAGAATGTTGCCCTTCCGATCGGCCCCTTTGCCGTTGGCGCTGTCGTCGTAATCGTTCAGGGCGATGTAATAGCCGATCCGCGCGGCTGGCTCGCCGCCCGCAGGGAGCTTGTCGGCGACCAGATCGAACGTGACTTGAATCCAGCCGCCCGGCTCGTCGGGCGTCCAGTCGAAACTTTTCGCGGTCGAGAGCCAGCGGTTGCCCGCCCCGCCCGACTCGATGAGCACGAGCGCGCCGCCTTCGCAGACCGCCCCCGGCGCCGTGCTGGCGCCGACGTGTACGGCGGGCGAGCCGGCCGGCGCATCGTCGCCAGGCGCCGTATTGCTCCACAGGGCCGTCAATAGTTCGGGAGCGTCGAAATGATCCTCGAACAACGCCGCGCCGCGCGGGCGATGCTCGCGCGCCCAAGCGGCGAACTCGCGGCGCCGCTCGGCGATTTCGGCGTCGAGCGCTTTCATTCGCGCCTCCCACTCGACCGTTTCCGCGGCCGAGGCGGTACACACGTGCCGCTCGTTGGGCTTCAGCCAGTGATCTAGATTGAACGCCGGCCGCAGAATCGCTTGCAGTTGGTAGTATTCCTGCTGCGAAACCGGCTCGAACTTGTGATCGTGGCAACGGGCGCATTGGAAAGTGAGGCCGAACAAGGTCGAGCCCAGAATCTGCTCGGCGCCTTCGAGCACCGAGTAGCGATCGGCCAGCACCTCGTCGGGGTTGCCGTCGCTTTCGCCCGTGCCGTCCTGGGCGTTGCGCAGAAAGTGCGTCGCGACCAGCATTTCGACCATCCCGGGCTGCACTTCTTCGCCCGGCCGGTAGCCCGACAGCTCGTCGCCGGCAAGCTGCTCTCGCAGGAAGCGGTCGAACGGCTTGTCGCGATTGAGCGAGTCGACGACGTAGTCGCGATAGCGATAGGCCAGCGGGCGATCGGTGTCGGCGTTGAAGTAGCCGTTGGAGTCGGCGTAGCCGGCGGCGTCGAGCCAGTGCTTGCCCCACCGTTCGCCGTACTGCGGCGACGACAGGAAGCGATCGACCAACCGCTCGTAAGCATCGGGCGCCTGGTCGGCGACGAACTGTGCGATTTCGTCCGGGCTGGGCGGCAAGCCCGTCAAATCGAAACTGACGCGCCGCACGAGCGTCGCCCGGTCGGCTTCCGTCGAAAACGAAAGCCCTTTGGCTTCGAGCTTGGCCAGCAAGAAGCGGTCGATCGCGTTACGGGCCGCTTCGGCTTGGCGCACTTCCGGCGCGGCGGCCGGCGAGAGATGTTGAAAGGCCCAATGGTCGGCCGCATCGGACGCCTCGACCGATTGCGGCAGGCCCGGCGCCCCCGCTTCCAGCCAGCGACGCACGACGGCTCGCTCGTCCGCCAAAAGCGGCTCCTCGGGCGGCATTTCACCGGCGGCGATTCGCTGCCAGAGCAGGCTTTTGATCGGCTGCTCGCGGTCGACGGCCGGCCCGGTCTGCCCGCCGCGAGCCACGCTGCGCGGGGCCGCCAGGTTCAGCTCGCCCTCGCGCTTGAGCGGCCCGTGGCACTTGACGCACCGCGCCTTCAACAGCGGCAGCACGTCGTCGTCGAACGAAACGCCCGGCTCGCCGGCCAGCGCCATCGACGCCGCCAACAGCCACGCCCCGGCCAGGCTGAAGCTGAGATTTCGCATGGCCCGATTGTAACATGCCGGCGACGAGAATGAGCAGCGACTGAGTTTGGCCAGCGGTCGAATCGGGTGGCTGGCGGCAGAGCCTAGCCCGGATTATTCATCAGCCCACACCAACCCGAAGCGCAAGCGAGGCGGAGCAACGCACTTACCTCGCTGGCGCTTCGGGTTTGTATGGAGCGCTTTGTCAAGTAATAGCTGGGCTGATGAATAATCCGGGCTAGGCGATGCCCCAGCATGCAGGCGCCGTTAAACACGAGGGACCTGGGGCATCGCTGCGCTCTGCCGCCAGCCACCCACGTGGGCAAATTGGAAGTGGTTGCAGCATGAATCGCTAACGCGATTCCAGCAACTCGGCCAGGTGCAGCACGCGAACGGTGCGGCCTTGGCGGTGCAGGCGGCCGCCGATATTCATCAGGCAGCCGGCATCGGTCGAGACGACGGCGTCGGCCTCGGTCGCCAGAATGCAGCGGACCTTGTCGTCGACCATCGCTCCGGAAATATGCGGATAGCGGACCGAAAACGACCCGCCGAAGCCGCAACACTGGTCCCAGCGGGCCAGCGGCAAGAACGTCGCTCCCTGCACGTGGCGAATCAACTGTTCGACTTCGTTCGTCAGGCCGAGTCCGCGAAGATGGCAGGCGTAGTGATGGGTCAACTTCCCCTCGAACCGCGCGCCCACGTCGACGACGCCCAACCGGTTGACGAGAAAGTCGCTCAATTCGAACGTGCGCGCGGCGAGTTCTTCGGCCTTGGCGAGCCACTCGGGCTCGTCCGCGAGCAAATGCGGGTATTCATGCTTGACCATCGCAGCGCAGGAGCCCGAAGGTACGATCACTGTCCGCTCGCCGGCGAAAACGGAGATCGTGTGCTTGGCCTGCTGTCGCGCCAAATCGGCGAAGCCGCTGTTGAAAAACGGTTGGCCGCAGCAGGTTTGGGCCTCGGGAAAATCGAGTTCGTGCCCCAAGCGGCGCAACAGCGACACCGTGGCCTTGCCAGCCTCGGGCCGCAACACGTCGCCCAAACAGGTGATCATCAACGAGAGCTTCATAAGCGAGCAACTCTAACTCAAACCTGGGCGACTTGCACGGGCTCGCTGCGCTTTTTCGAACCACGAATTTCCCAGCGCGGCCTTCGGCCGCGACCCATTGAGCCACGGATGAAACACGGATGAAAAACAGAGTCGGAAAAACCGTGTCCGATCCGCGTTCGATCCGTGTTTCATCCGTGGCTCTATCTCCGTGGTTCAATCTCCAGAATGCCATTGGACGGCGACTATGGCGCCGCGATATGCTGGTTTCGCGCGGAGCAAGTCGGGCAAAGGAACAGCACCCTGAGAGTTGATGCAAGATGAAAACCTATCGCATTGCAGTCTATGGCGGCGACGGCATCGGACCGGAAGTCACGCGCGAAGCCGTGCGCGTGCTCGAAGCGGCGGCGGCCCGCGACGGCGGCTTCCGGCTGGATTTGACCGAGCTGCCGTGGGGCTACGAGCACTATCGCCAGACGGGCCAGCTCGCCCCCGACGACTTGCTCGAAGTGCTCAAACCGTTCGATGCCATCCTGCTGGGCGCCGTCGGCTGGCCGGCCGAACTGCCCGACCATCTGACGCTCTCGCCGCTGGTGCGAATCCGGCAGAGCTTCGACCAGTACGCTTGCGTGCGGCCGGCCCGGCTCTATCCGGGCGTGCGCTCGCCGCTGGCCGGCAAACAGCCGGGCGATATCGACCTGGTCGTGATCCGCGAAAACTCCGAAGGAGAATACGTCAACGTCGGCGGCCGGTTCCATGAAGGACATCCCGACGAGTCGGCCGTGCAAACCGCCGTCCACACGCGGCGGGGCGTCGAGCGCATCTTGCGGTTCGGCTTTCAGATGGCCCTCGAGCGGCGGCGCCGGTTGACGATGATCACCAAATCGAACGCCCAGCGATTCGCCTACGTGCTGTGGGACGACATCCTGGAAGAGCTGCGCGGCGAATACCCGGCCGTGGAGGTCGACAAGCAACACGCCGACGCCGCCGTGATGAACTTCGTGCGCTGCCCCGAACGCTTCGACGTCGTCGTGGCCTCGAATCTGTTCGGCGATATTCTCACCGACCTGGGCGGGTTGATCAGCGGCGGGCTGGGTCTGGCGCCGAGCTCGAACTTGGATCCCTCGCGGCGCCGGCCTTCGATGTTCGAACCGGTCCATGGCTCGGCGCCCGACATCGCCGGAAAAGGCATCGCCAATCCGATCGCCGCCGTGTTGAGCGCCGCAATGATGCTCGACTGGCTCGACCAGCGGCCGGCGGCAGCGGCGATTCGCCAGGCCGTCGAGCAGGTGCTGGCCTCGGGCCAGACCACGCCCGATTTGGGCGGCACGCTTTCGACGGTCCAAACCGGCGACGCACTAGTCCGCGCCGTCGAGAGCGCAAAGCCGTAGCCGCTGCGCTTGATGATCGTCGCCGCCGTCTACGACGACGAATTCGGCATCGACTCGGCTTCCGCGGCGGGCAGGTGAAACCCGCCGAACGATGGTGGCGCGTTGATGATTAATACACATGGCGATTTATATCGCTGAGCGTGTTTCTCGCCCCGGCAGGCGCCCGCTGGTCGAATTCGCCGAGAAATCCAGGCATTTCTGCGTCTCGAACCTGGCGCCGCATGCCCTGAGGGGGCGGTTTTATGCCTTGTAGGCGCCTTCGAAACGCCCGGCGGGGCGACTTTATGCCTTATCAACGACTCGGCCGCCGCGGCGCCGCGAAAAGTGCAAGTCGGCACGAATGCTCGACTTGCCGTCTTTTTGGCTGCTTCGCAAGATAACGCATTTCGACAGGGCGTATAAACCATGAAATCACCTCCGGCTCCAGCGCGCACGTTCGCCCGGTGCGCGCAGCTCGCTCGACCATAACGCGTCGCCCCTCCGCTTTCCAACTCATCGCCCAAGCCGCCGCAAGCGAAACGCCCCGAGTAATTGTTGGGTGGGCACTGCCCACCAGACCTGTCGCAGCGTTTTCGAACCCTGGCGCCTTTTCCTGCCCCTTTTCTCAGCACGGAAGTGCGGCAAAAACGGCTGTTTTTGGCCCAGGGCTGTTGCTGTGATAGAATTCAAGCATGGCGCCCAAATTGACTCCCGAACAGCGCGAGGCGCTCGATCGCAGCGACGGCCCGGTGCTCGTCGAAGATGAGCAAACGAAAGAAGTCTACTTTCTCGTCAACGCATCGACGATGAACGCTTGGCAGAGGCAACAGGATCTCGAGGCCATTCGCGAGGGCATCGCCGGCGTCGAGGCCGGCCGCGTCGCTCCGCTCGATGAGGCGCTGGCGCGAATTCCCGCCAAGTTGGGCCTCGCTCAAGGCGAATGACGTACCGTGTCATCGTCACCCGCCGCGCCGAACGCGGCGTGCAGGACGCCGCTCGCTGGCGGGCTATTCACGATTGCGGACGAATTGGTGCTCGTACTGGCCATCCGCCGCGCCGCTCAGGATCGGTTGCATCCGGACGACCTCTCGAACTAAACGGCGTTCGATCGGAATTCGTCTGCTCCGATCCGTGAAATCAGTGCAATCCGTGGTCGGCTCTTCGGCCGGCGGATGAACCACGGATTTCACGGATGGCACGGATGAAGCAGCGGATTTCGGTTCCTGGAACCTTTTCCGCTTGGAACCTTTTCCGCTTCCGCACGAGGGCGGCGCCCGCTTGCAGCATCGCCAGCGCCGCATCCCTCGAACCGCCTGGGCCGCTCAAGCCGATATTCACGGTATAGCGGCGCACGGCCGCCAGTTCGTCATCCGCGGCCGGCTGCCGGCACGACGACGCGAAGATTTGCGCAAACTGCTCGTCCGGCGGCATCGCGATGAACTCGATCGCGGCGCCGTCCGGCAGCCACAAGGTCTCGGGCGTCAGGCGGAAGCCGGCCGGCAAGCGCTCCAGAAGTTCTCCGGGATCTGACCAGACGCCGGGAATGCGAAGCGTCGTCCGTACCGAAGCGTTCGTCGCGGTCATGGATCGGGCCTGGGTTGCACTTTTTCGGTTTTCCCGCGCCGCGGCATCGATTCCGCCCCCACAACGCCCTCTCGCCGAGCAACTGCGTCGCCGAGCCTTGGGCCAAATCCCGCACGGCCGTTTGCACGAGATCTTGACGCCCTTCAGAACAAAATTCAATAGCCCGGATCATCCACCGGCCCGCGAACAGCGCGACGCGGAGCACGACAATAACCCGACGCGTTAGCGAGGCACATCATTCAGGGACAAAAAAACGCCAGGAACCATCCAGCGATGAGGTTCCTGGCGCCTTGGGTATGCACGCAAACTTTCTAAGTCTGCTGACGGCCGATGCCGCTCATTGGGCCGGCGTTGCACGGGGCTCGTGTTCCAAAAACGGGAGGAGATCCGTGTGATGACCGATCATCTTCCACTGGCCATGTTCCTGGCGAAACACGTTCGTGGCGCGGATCGACACTTGCAGCACGCGGCCTTGAGCATCCAGATTGTGGCCGACCTCTCGGCATTGGACGATTGCCAAGTCGCCGGCGACGGTCGCGTGGATTTCTTCGGGCGCGATCTCGCCGCCTAACTTGAGTGCGGCTTGCGCCTCCCAAGCAGCCGACACCTGCTTCCAGCCAATCTGGAATCCGCCGGCAGGGCCCATGTAAGTCACGTCATCGGAATGCGACCAAATCTGCTTCATGGGAGACGGGTCCCCGGTGAACATTGCGTTGAGGCTCTCGTAGAACCGAGCCGTCGCCCGGCCGACTCCCCGTGCATCGTCCGGCGCATCGTTGATCGGGTTCGCAAAGCACGGCGCAACCGGCGTCGCCAGCAGCATCGTCAAGAGCATGGTCATTTTGGAAGGCATGGGATCGTCTCCTGTAGAGATTCGAAAGCAGAATCGTCGCGAAACGGACGTCTCGGTCGCCAGGGGATCGATTTCGCGTCGCATCGAGCGGGCGAAGGAAAGCGTGGCCGCAAGGGCCGCCGCGTCCCGTCGTTCAGCCCAAGCGTAGCTCGCCGTTCCGATGCGCGCCGCCGCGGTTCGCCGACGCATCGGCCGTAATACGGACGACCGGCGTGAACGGCGCCCCCCGCTCCGCCTCCGGAGGAGGAGTGCGGGCGCAGCGGTTATTGCCAGCAGTCCGGTGACAACGGTTTCTCGTCTTCGGCCGCATCCGCCTCATCGTCGCGCCGGTTCGGCTCCGACTGGGCGCCCCTTTGCTCCTGGGGAAAAGTAGCAGTCGCTCAAGGGGGAGAATCCTTGTCGTCGATCAAGATCTTCAACTGCTGGAATCCTTGTTGCCGCGGGGCACTCTCCAAAGGGGTTGTGCCGTTGTCTGTCTTCGATCGCTTGCGGATTTCCCAAAGCTGCTCGTGTCTGCGGCGCGGCGTCGACCTTCGCGAGATCGCTCCTGAAGCTCACGACGCTTCCACGCACTTGTGGCGACGGTTGGAGCCCGATTCGGAGCCCCCCTGCCGGAAGTTGCGGGTTCGAATGCGTCGCGACGATGGATTTTTGATGCTCGACGAAAGCGTATTGGACGAGCCGTGAACTCGTCGGATGGAATTGGAAGGGACCGATGCAAGCTTAAGCCGCTCTATCCTAAACTTAGAGGCCGCCAAACAACTGACTGGGTAAGCTAGGAAATCCGGGGAATCATTCATCCGTAGCGAGGTTTTTTGGCAGCCTCTTAAGTCATGACAGAGCACTAGGGAGAGGTGTTATGATGAAAACGTTGCGTGCCTGCGCTCTGCTTTGTTTGTTGAATTTCGCCATGCTCGCGTTTGCGGGCCAAATGGATGGATCGTTTGAATCCGAGATACCGGAAACATTAGGTCCGCCGCTCGACCGCGCCATCGTTCCAATGGGTGCGGACCCAGCGCAATTACACCTGCTGCGCCGTGAATCCCAGGATGGTTTGGCGGCCGAAGGCCCTGGTGCGATGACTTTCGACTGCGCCCGCACGAATCAGCCCCGGACAACGCGGGAATGCGGGCGCGGTTGCCCCGGTGCGGGCTGGATGCAGAATTACTCGCTGTGTCCTGGATTCTTTGTTGGCTTAGGCGGAAGTTATAATTCAGTTCGCCTCGCTCAGCACATCAATGCCAGCGGAGTTTCGAATGTCTATAGCGGTTCGACCTTGGTTGCTTACGGACAAGCTGGGGGACCCGCCAATCCTTTTCATAGCACCCAATCTACGTTCGCTCCTACCGCGCAATTGGGTTTCTTCCGGAATCGTCCCTCCAGCAACTGGCTGTGGGGCGCTAAGTTTTCATACAGATACTTGGGGACGACCTTTACCGACCAGAACGTCAACTCTCCTCAGACTGGAGCGTTCACGAATACGACCGGCGCTCCTAGCAATACTTCCTTTACAGGGCATGTTATCATTGGATCCGCCCAAACCGCCGTGAACCACGAGTTGGCTTTTATGCCGTTCCTTGGACGTTCGTTCGAGAACAGCTACGTCTACTTGGGCGCCGGCCCCGCGGTGTTCGGAACAAGATCTCAGCTTTATCAAGCAACCGGTTTTGCGGATATCAATGGAACGCATTTCGATATTACAGGCACGCCCGTTAATTTTTCCAATTCCAACTGGATGTGGGGCGGCGCCGCGCAAATTGGGATGGCTTACTCCCTCACTGCGTCCTTGTTCTTGGATGTAAGTTATGACTTCATCATCACGGGCGGATATACCAATAATAATTCAGCGCCCTTTGCCAGTTCGGCCGCCGGTTATACGGATTCTGGCACCTTGTATGTCAATGCTACTCAGCGTGTGATTGCACAATCGTTTACCGTCTCGTTCAATAAGGCATTTTGAGCACTCTCCGGAGTTCACTGGCCGCCTCATCCTCGCGCCGTCAAGCGGCTTTGACGCGGCTCGCGATGCCGAGCAGGGTGCTTGCGAACCATGACCTCGTGCGCACATCGGCCGAGCCGCGTCGCGAGCCATTCCGGAAGGCCCTACGAAAGTGAAGTGGCTTTCCGGTTCTCCGTGCTTCCGAAACGTCCGATGGCAGACACCATCCATTCAAGGCCCCATTGATGTCGAACCCCAACTGCGCCGCCCGCTGCAAAGCCGGTCTGTTTCTGGCAGAGCAGGCAATCAAGTGATGCGCCTGGTAGTCCGTCTGACACTGACCAAGGCTAGTATCGAGAATTCCGCTTGTGCATGGATCCAACCGTCCCTGGCCGGATTTTTTCTCGCATCCGTAGTCCACGCCGGCAGGCGGCGCCGACGCATTATGCACCAGCACCCCGCTTTCGCGCACGCGATAGACATGGTCGCCTTCCACCTCGACATTGTAAACCGGCGCGAGCTTCAGGCGCTCGCTCATCCTCTCAACTACGCTCGTCCCCGTCAACGTTTTGAAGGTCTCGCCACTCCGCAGCTCGGCCGCGGAGACCCACGTCTCGCGATCACACGACCAGAACGGATGAGTACAGGTGACGCCGATCGGCTGGCTTTCGCTTTCCAGCTTGAGGTTGTACACCTCGCCCGATGCGTGGCGGAAGGCGCCGGTGATGAGACGGCCTTCGCCGGGCTCGAGCGGCGGGCAAGGCTCGATGGCCAGCACCTCGGCCTGGCCCTCGACGCTCATCTCGGGCATGTTGAAGAAGATGCCGCCGCCGAGATGCGCGCCGTGATCCGCCAGCCACGGGCCGTTGCGGAGCAAGTCGATCAGACACTCGCCGCCGTCGGCTTGCCGCATTCGCAACCGCACGAGCCGCAAGCCGCGGAAATCGAGTTCCGCGGGCGCCGGCGGCCGGCCGAGCAGCTTCCGCTCGTCCGCCAACAACGTGATCACCCGCTGGCCGACGCGAAGCGTTTCGATGGTCGCCCACGAGCAACTCCAGCAAGGCGCCCAGCAGCGAGGCGGCGGCGCGTTTGATGAATCCCAGGGCGTGGTAGACATATAATTACACGTTGATATGATAGCATCGAAGTTCGCGTCGATTTTGCCGTCGTCACCGGGAAGCCTCGATGCCGCCCAAGCCGCACCAGAACGGGCACGCGCTCGCCGGCCATGCGCTGCGCAATTCGAACTTGCGCGCGCGGTCGATCGCGCGTTCGGCCGACGCCCCGGCGCTGGCGCGGGTGGCGGTCGCCATTCGCGCCAGCGCCTTGGGCATGACGCGGCTGGAATTCTCGCGCTCGTCGGGCATCAGCCGCGGCACGCTGCGCGATTTCGAACTGGGAGTTCACAAACCCACGCGGCAGACGCTGCGCCGCTTCATCGCCTTTTGCCAGCGGAGGCAGGTCGAGCCCAAGCAGCTTGAATCGCTCGAGCGAGAGTACGCGGGGTGTTGCGATTCGCTGGAAAGTCTGATCGCCCGCTTCGAGCTGCGAGCCGGTTCGGCCCGCGAACTGGCGCGGCGGATCGACATCAGCACCAGCACGCTCTGGGAATACCGGCGCGGCAACTTTCCCTTGCCTTGGCCGCTGTTCGAGCGCTGCTGCCGCGCGGTCGGCGACGAGCCCGAGTCGGTCGAGGCGATTTGGCAGGCCTCGCACCGCCGGCGCCTCGTCGCGCGCGGCTACCCGGAAGCCTGGGCCGAACTGTGCGTCTGGTGCTGTCGCAAGAATCGCAGCGAGAGCGATCTGCTGAAGCTCGGCATGAGCACGGCGGCGCTGCGCCGGCTGGGCTATTTGGAGTTGCCGCCTTGGGCGGAAGTCGAGCAGGCGGCTCGCGCGCTGGCGCCCGACGGCGAGGCCTTGCTCGAGCTGAAGCGGCTTTGGCAGCGCAACGAGGCCGAACAGCGGCAGCGGGCCCAAGACGATTTCGGGGCGCAGCTCAAGCGCCTGCGCGAAGCGCGCGGCATGACGCGCCGCGAACTGGCCGACCTGTTCGGAATCGGCGGCAAAAAGCCGGCCCGCATTATCAAGTACATCGAGGAAGACGGCTATTATTCGGTGCAGGCGTATCCGGCGGGGCTGGCGGCGGTGTTGACCGACGATGCGGCCGTGCGACAGCGGCTGTTGGAGGCCTGGCAATTCCGGCGCCGGCAATTCACTTGCCGGCGCCGCCCCGAGATGCGCATCGATTTGCGATTGATTCGCGAAATCTACGGCTTCGAGTTCCGCGACATCAAGCCGATCCTGGGCTATAGCAGCCTCGAATATCAGAAGATCGAACGCGGCGTGGAATCGCTGCTCGACACGGCCCGCGAGCGAATCGTGCAAGCGCTCGACGAGGCGGGCCAGCGCCGCGTGGAAGAGCTGCTCGAACGGCTCGCTGCGCGCAAACGCGAGCGGCTGGCTTGGCGCTCGCCGGCGACGGTGACGGCCTTGATCTCGCTGTTGGCCAAGCGCGAAGGCGGGCTGGCGCCGTTGACCCGCAAACTGGCCGCCGCCAAGCTTGCCGGCGCCTCGATTCCCCGGCTGAGAGAAATCGCCAGCGGCCGCGACGTTCCGCCCTGGAAGCTGTTGGAGCAAATCGGCGGAATCTGCGGCGTAACCGAACTGGTCAGCGTGCGCGGCGACTGGAAGCGCCGTTACCGGGCCAAGCTCCAGCGGCAAGGCATCTCGCCGTTGGCGATCGAATTGCGGCTGCTGATCGCCGAATCGGCGCCGACGATGCGCGCGTTGAGCAAGCATCTGCCCTTCAACTATTCGGTGTTGGTGCGCGACCTGCAACGCATCGATCGCAACCAACCGCTCAAGTGGTTCCACGTCGAACGCATCCTCGACGCGGCCGGATTGCGGACGAACAGCGAGCGTTGGCAGGAAATCCGCATACTGTGGTACACCAACCACGAGCGGCGGCCGGCCGTCGCGGAATAACGCCGCCCGCACAGTGCCCGTGATCCAGGCATAAACGGACGCCATCGCCCGGGTAGTCATACCATTTGATGCTCTGTCAAGAAAAAAATCAGTGCGATCAGGGACGCATCTTCGCCAGGTCTGCCGGTAATGATTGTCACCAGCTAAAGAGATCGTCCTGCTTTTTGGAGGACGAGGCAAGACGTCAAGCCGGCGCCATTACGGGTTCCTCTTCTTTGTTCCGGCTGCGGCAGACGCTGTTGCCGGCAAGTCAAGTTGCATCGAGAACGATTACATGCGAACGAAATCCGCAACTCGGAACCATCCGGAACAGAGAAGAGGAACCCGTAATCCGATGCAGCGGCAAGGACAGGGAGATCCCGGCGACGATTTCCCGCATCAAAAGGAGCGAAATGGGGCGTAAAAAAGCAGGACGATCTCTAACCCGGATTATTCATCAGCCCAGCTATTACTTGACAAAGCGCTCCATGCAAACCCGAAGCGCCAGCGAGGTAAGTGCGTTGCTCCGCCTCGCTTGCGCTTCGGGTTGGTGTGGGCTGATGAATAATCCGGGCTAAAGCTGGCGGCAAACAATCCACGCACTTTTTCTTTACGCAGTCTCAAACGGTATCACTTCGATCGCCCGGCGAGGTTTCCCAGGCGGTTCGCGGCGCGATACGATAGGCGGCGCAAGGCGCCATGTGCCGTCTCCGTCCGTACACCACGCCAAGTCGAGAGGAACATCCCATGCTTCATTCGTATCCGGCGATCCTCGCCCTGGCGGGGCTGTTGCTAGGGCCTGGGGCGGCGCTTGAAGCCGCAGACGCCAAACCGGCCCGACCGAACATCGTGATCTTCCTGGTCGACGACATGGGCGTGATGGACACGTCGCTGCCGTTTCTCACCGACGAGCAAGGCCAACCCAAGCGGTATCCGCTGAACGACTATTATCGCACGCCGAACATGGAGCGACTGGCGGAGCGGGGAATTCGCTTCAACAACTTCTACGCCATGAGCGTTTGTTCGCCCACGCGCGTTTGCATCATGACCGGCCAGAACGCCGCGCGGCATCGCACGACGAATTGGATCAACCCGGACAAAGACAACCGCGGCCCCTCGGGTCCGCCCGCTTGGAATTGGCAGGGCTTGAAGCGCAGCGACGTGACGCTGCCGCGGCTGCTCGAAGCGGCCGGCTATCGCACGATCCACGCGGGCAAAGGGCATTTTGGGGCGCGCCGCTTCGAGGGCGCAGAGCCCAAGAACCTGGGCTTCGACGTGAACGTCGCCGGCTGCTCGATCGGAGCGCCGGCCAGCTATTACGGCGCGAAGAACTACGGCAACGGGCAGCCGCCGGCGTCGCACGCGGTACCCAGCTTGGAGAAGTATCACGGGAGCGACACGTTTCTGACCGAAGCTCTGACGATCGAAGCCAAGGCGCACGTGGCCGAGGCGGTCCAAAGCGGCACGCCCTTCTATCTCTATCTGGCGCACTACGCCGTCCACGCGCCGTTCAACTCCGATCCGCGGTTCGCCGCCCACTATCAAGATTCCGGCAAGCCGGCGCCGGCTCAGGCGTTCGCCACGTTGATTGAAGGCATGGATCGCTCGCTGGGCCAGGTGCTCGATCATCTCGACGCGCTCGGCGTGGCCGACAATACGCTGGTCTTCTTCCTCGGCGACAATGGTTCCGACGCGCCGCTGGGACACGAGCACGCGGTGGCCTGCGCGGCGCCGCTGCGAGGCAAGAAGGGCGCCCACTACGAGGGCGGCATGCGCGTGCCGTTCATCGCCGCTTGGGCCAAAGCCAACGCCAAGAATCCCCATCAGCAGCGCCTGCCGATCGCCGCCGGCGCCATCCAAAGCCAGCAAGCGGCCGTTTACGATCTGTTTCCGACCATCCTCGGCTTGCTCGATCTGGAGTCGCCAAAAGGTTACGTCGTCGACGGTTCGCCCTTGGCTGCGCTGCTGACGGGCAAGCCGGATCCTGCTCGCGAGGATCGGTTCTTGATGCACTATCCGCACTCCCCGCACCGCAGCAACTACTTCACCGTTTACCGGCACGGCGCCTGGAAGGCGATCTACCACTACTTCCCTTCCGAGGCCTCCGAAGGCTCGCACTACCAGCTTTACAATCTGGCCGCCGATCCGTTCGAGTCGCAAAATCTTGCCGCGGCCGAGCCCGAACGGCTGCGCGCGATGGTGCAGGAGTTGATCGCCAGCCTCGAACAGCACGACGCGCTTTACCCGGTGGCCGACGACGGCGTCACGGCGTTGAAGCCGGAGCTTCCTTGAGGGGATTGGGCATCGGTCCATGTACATCCTGCTCGCGCTGGCCAGCCTGGTCGTGGTCGGCCTGGTTTTCATCGACGCCTTCGAAGCCATGGTGCTGCCGCGGCGCGTGACTCGCGCTTATCGGCCGGCCCGGGCCTACTATCGCTCGCTCTGGGCGCTGTGGCGCGAAGTCGCCTGCCGTTTGTTTCGCGGCAAACGTCGCGAGACCTTTCTGGGCGTGTTCGGCCCGCTCTCGATGTTGCTCTTGTTTTGCCTGTGGGCCGCGGCGCTGATTCTCGCCTTCGGCTTGCTGCACTGGTCGCTGGCGACGCCGATGGACCTGTCGCGCGAAGAGCCTCTCGGGCCGGTCGCGTATCTGTACTTCAGCGGCGTGACGTTCTTCACGCTCGGCTTCGGCGACGTCGCCCCGATCGAACCGCTGGGCCGATTCCTGGCCGTGGCAGAGGCGGGAATCGGCTTCGGCTTCATGGCGGTGATCATCGGCTACTTGCCCGTGCTGTCGCAGGCGGCGTCGCAGCGCGAGATCACGATTTCGCTGCTCGACGCGCGGGCCGGTTCCCCTCCGACGGCCGTCGAAGGTCTGTCGCGCGCCGCGCGAGTCGGGCGGATCGCCAGCATCGAGCCGTTTCTGGCCGAGTGGGAACGGTGGGCGGCGCAGTTGCTCGAAAGCCACCTGTCGTTTCCCGTGCTGGTCTATTATCGTTCGCAGCACGACAATCAGTCGTGGCTGGCGGCGTTGACCGCGGTGCTCGACGGCTGCGCCTTGTTCATCGCGGGCGTGAAGCACGTGAACCCCTACCAGGCCCAACTCACTTTCGCGATGGCCAGGCACGCGATGGTCGATCTGGCGCTGGTGCTGAAGGTTCCGCCGCACGAGCCCGAACCGCCGCGATTGTCGCCTGCTGGCTTTCTGCGGCTGCGCGAACGGCTGGCCGAAGCCGGGTTGGAACTTGAAGACGGCCAGGCCGAACAGCGGTTCGCCGAACTGCGGGCGATGTACGAGCCGGTCGCCTTCGGCCTGGCGCAGCGGCTGATGTTCACCCTGCCGCCGATCCTGGCCGAAAAGCGCCCGATCGACAACTGGCAGACCAGCCCCTGGCTCGGCGCCACGCCCGGCATCGGCGACCTGCCGGCCGTCGAGGGGAGAGATGAGCATTTTCGGTGACGTGCGAGACGCGGGGCATTCTCGTCGCGGTCAACTCGCTTGTGGAAAACCTTATTGCATCGAGGATCAAATAACCTACTAATGCAATTCGAGGGTGCCTGGCGGCAGAGCGAAGCGATGCCCCAGCGAGTTGAGCCTTCGCCTAGGCTCAGCCGCCAGGCGCCCGCTGCAATAGAGGGATTTATTTAATCCCGGGTGCTTATCGGTAGATCCAGCAATTCGGAAGTTTCTGTTGAAGGAAGGCGATCGCCTCATCGTCCGCGCACTCAGGCAATTCAAGCTCCTTGAGTTGCGTGAAATTAGCCAGTATCGGAAGCGAAGCATTCGTAACTTGTGTGCAGCAGAGGTTGAGCAACTCGAGCCGATTTAGGGATGACAGCTTCGCGAGCCCCATGTCGGTGACGGCCGTGCCTGAGAGATCGAGGGCTCGTAAGTCCGCAAAGGGGAGCAATAGGTCCACGTCGGCGTCGGAAAATCGCTCGTCAAAGATGGCAATATCGGTGACGTGCGTCAGACTGTAGTCCCCGAAAATTGCCGGAATCCAGGCGATGTATCGTGGCGGATCGTCAATGACGCCAAAATCGAGGACGCGCTGACCGCGCCCAAAAACGAGCGTGAGTTGACCGCCAGGATAGCTTCCACGCCCCATCGGCGGCGGTTGATACTCGTACTCGCCGTACTGCGCTTGAATGGACGCTTCGAAACGGAGCAATGCTTCAGCGCGGGAACGCCGAATTTGTCCGCGAGTCACAAGAGTTGCGCAAAAGCAAAACAGCAACGCAAAAACGAGGAAATAGCCGCCGTGCAAAAGTTGGCGAGCGCGGCGTCGGTCGGCAGCTTCGCTTGCGTCATGATTCGCTTCAAGCTCGGGCATGGCGGTTCACGCGTTAAATCGAATTGAACTCAGGCCGGGGTCGCCGCACAGTCAACGCGCACGCCATGCGACGGTCAAGAATCGCCAGTCTCCTCCGTCAGGGCTTAGCTGCCTCCCTTTAGAGGCCGAAAGCCCTGTGTTGAATTATGCAGTCCCCGAGTGCTCGCCGCAACTGTCGGATTCCATCGTCGTCAAACTTTGTTCTGTCGAGTACCATAGAGTGAACAGAACGCAACCGCATTAAATTCGGCGCCGCGGCATTTGAAACTGCGGCGCCGCTGAGATCTAACACGGTCAGCTTCTTTAGGCCCTGCAAATGGTGAATTCCCGCATCGGTTATGCCGGTGTCGGCGATATGCAGTTCGATGAGCGAGGCGCACCGACCTATCTCGGCTAGATCGCAATCCGTTGTCGAAGTTCCATTGAGGTAAAGCTTCTTGAGCTTCGAAAGTCGGCTTACCGCTGGCAAACGCGGCTTCCCCAGTGCGCTTTCGCCAGGCATTAGCATCGGCATTTGGACCCACGCCACCGAGCGCACGTAGTCTTTTCCGAGCACCGTTTCCACTATTGACCACAGCCGCGGAATGAGCGGCTGATTCCGATCATATCCCACGACTCCACCCTGCCGTTCGACAATCGTAACCACCTCTTGCTGTCTCCGGGCGCTGTTCGTCCAGCTTCCAACACCGATAGCAATAACAGTCAATGCAACAAAGAGGCTTCTGAGACTGAACTGAACGACAGTCAACTTTACAACGCTCATACATCACTGCTGGCAAGAGTAAAGCGAATTGGCAAAGGCAATCGGGGCTGTTGAAGGGCAGGTCAATTTGCCCGCTTCGTTGGCGTTTCTGATCAGCCTGGCTCGGGCTTTTTGGGCCGACTGCGGGGGAACTCACGAGGGAGAATGCGACTAATCCGCATCGAACACGTTTCGAGCGTCTTGTCAAGAACCTGCGCGAAGGCTTTGAAATCGGAGTCCTTGAGGAACAGCGGCCTGCAATAGCGCGAATCGCTTGCGATTGCGAGCAAGCCGCCGGGGCGATAAGGTCGGTTTGCCCGGCGGCCCCAAGCCAGCGCCAGCCCGGATTATTCATCAGCCCACACTAACCCGAAGCGCAAGCGAGGTGGAGCAACGCACTTACCTCGCTGGCGCTTCGGGTTGGTATCGAGCGCTTTGTCAAGTATTAGCCGGGCTGTGAATAATCCGGGCCAGATCGCTCGACGGCTCGTGCCGCCGCTTCCAATCGCGGCTTGCCGAAACCACGCGTTGGGCAGTCCCAGAGCCGCGTTAGCAAGCGAAAAATCATGATTTATATGCCCCACGAAATCATAAACCGCCGCGATGCACGAAAAGGGCCAAAACCTCGGCCCGCAGGCAAAAACGCCGATCGCGGTGATTTATCGAGATGCGTCGAAACGGCCGCAAAATGGGCGTCGATGGGGCATGAAATGCCCGGTTTTGGTCGCCGCCCGATGGCCCCGCGCGGCGAGAAAGCCTTGTTTTCTCGGAGGATCCCGCGACGCAGCGCCGATTCGCACGCGCGCCGCACGGCGATATAAATGAATCGGCCGAAATATAAATCACCGCGGCCGTAGCATCCGCTCGAAGCGTCAACAAACGGCGCTCGTTACGATGCGAGAAATCGCCGCCGACTCTTCCCAGTGCTTGCGGCCGCATCGAGCTACGGGTTCCTTCTCTGTTCCAGACGATTCTGAGCGCACTGCCTTCGTTCGCATGCGATCCCTCGCGAAGCAGCTTTGCTTGCCCCCTTGCAACGCCTGACGCAGCCGGAACAGAGAAGAGGAACCCGTAATTGCTCAGGCTTGGCGATTTGCCTTGTCCTCCGGAAACCAGCGATAGGCAAACTGTTTTAGAGATTGTTACTCCGCTTTCACCGCGAAAGGGATTCATGCCAGACCGATTCTTAATGCGTTTTGCATGCCCGGCTTTGTGGGCGTTCATGGCGACTGCGGCGCACGCCGAACCGCCGGAGTACGAGTGGGAGCAAATCACGCTCAACGCCTCCTTCGCCCCGCGAGACGGCGCCGGGGCGGTCAGCAAGTTGAAGGCATGGCCGGGCAAATAATGGGGTGCTTGTGAAGTGCAAAAAGGCCCTCACTCCGCCATAGCGGGCCACGGCAAGGCGAGTCATTTACCCGGTGCGGAGCGTGGTTCTCCCTTGCTCCGTAGCCGCGGACTTCCGGTCCGTCTCCCCGTAGCCGCGGACTTCCAGTCCGTCGCCGGCCGGGTGACGGACCGGAGGTCCATCCTACGGGTGCTCGGCGAGCACCAGGCAAAGGCTAGCCTATCGCGAATCATCTCGTCCGCGCATTGCATCCGCATTTATCTGCCCGGAAATCCCCTCAAAAAACGCACGCCTGCATTTGCTCCGCAGCCGGAACCACCCACAGGTTCCGCCGAGGAGGCATCAAATACATGCAAGCGCTTCGCGGACGGTGATGCGGGAGGCTCTGATTGCCGCGGTTCCCGTGGCGAGTAGGGAGATCAGGGTCACCAGCGCGATCCAAATACTCACAGCCGGGATGGAGAGGCGGAAGGGGAGCGGAGCGTACATGAAGAGGTTGCCGAGGCCGGCTCCGAGGGCAGCCGTCAATAAAATCGCCGGTAGGGTCGCCAAGAGGCAACTGATCGAGGCGAGAAAGACTCCTTCCGCAATCACTATGCGGCGGACCGTCTTGGGGCGCGCTCCGATCGCGTGCAGGACGCCGAACTCGCGAGTCCGATCGAGGACATTGGCGCTCATCGTCGAGGCGAGGCCGATGCCGCCGACCACTCCCATGGCAACGGCGATCGCCAGCAGGAGCAGGATGATGGGAAGGAGGTGCCCCTCGGAGATCCGGCCGCTGCGACTGACCGAATACGCGGATTCGACTTCGATCCCCGCATCGGTAAGGGCTTTCGCAATTGCCTCGGCGGCTGCTTTACGACTGCGCTCATCGTGGCCGGCGGTGACGATCCGCAACTCGTTCACGCGTCGCGGCTGGTCCAGAGCGGCGGCGAGCCCCTCGGCCGTAACGTAGGCGCCACCGCCGCCCTGTCTCTCTTGAGCGATGCCCGCAACGCGCCAGCTCGTTGGTCTTCCATCGACGAACAGTTGCACGGCCTCGCCAACCCCGACGTCGGGAACCGTTTGGATGCGCGTGATTTGGTTGAGCACGACCGCCTCGATGTCGCCCGCTTCCAGCCAGCGGCCTTCGATAAGCGTTGGCGCCGGGAACGTGGCGGCGTCGGCTGGTATCGCGGTCAGCGTGACGCGACCGTGCCCTTGATCGGGATAGGTCCGAGTGATCGGTATCCGTCCTGGGCCGGCGACGCCGCACGGAGTGCTGCGGTAGCCGTCAACCCGGCTGACGTTTGGCGATCGTTCGACGATCGCCATCGCTTCATCGGCCACCGCCGGGGAGGCGAGTCGCACTTCGACGTCCCAAGAGCGCTGCTCTTTTCGCTCCACATCGATCGCCGCCAAACTGGAACTCATCGACATCCCGGCGACGAACACGGCGCCCGCGCTGGCCAGGAGGCCCGCGGCCAATAGGGAGCGCGTCGGCCGACGAAGGGTGTTTCGCAGCGCCATGAGCAGGCCGCGGTCGAGGCGGCGGATGCGGCCGAGTCGGGAAAGGAGGCCAGCCGCCATGTTGGGCTTCGATGCGAGGCCGCGGTGGTCGATGGCGGACCGCACGGTGGCGCGGCTCGCCCTCACAAGCGGCGGCAGTGCCATGAGCGGCGGCAGAAAAACGCCTGCCGCAAAGATGACTGCCCAGGCCCACCAGGGTGGCGCGAGGCTTATGGCATCGACGCCGAGAAATCCGAAAACCATGTTGGCCAGGAAGCGACCGAGGAAGGCCGCGGGAGGCAGCGCAAAGACGGTGGCCGCCACGGCCACCAGCAGCGTCATCGCGAGGTAATGCCGACCGACGTCCGCCGCACGAGCGCCGGTCGCCTTCATGATGCCGATCTGCGGGATCTGCTGAGTAAACACGCCGCCCAACATGTTTGCGACTAGGATGGCGCTTAGCAGCAGGGCTACCGCTCCGCCTCCAACCAGCGAGAGCAGCAAAGCATCCGCTTGCCGTTGATGAGGATGGGCATAAGGCTCGGGAACTTGAATCTCATGGATCTCCAGGCCAAATTCTCGGCTCAACCGTGCGGCCAGGTCGCCGGCCGCCTGCACGACGGTATCGCGGTCGCGGCTTGGAATCGGAGCGCCCGCTTCGGCGACCTGAATCCTGAGCTGGTCCAGGACAGGCTTTTCCCGGGGCGAAGCCAGCGACGCTACGGACAGATAGCCGTGGCCGGCCTGGTGCTGTGGCGCCGGCGCCAGGCTGGGGTCGTAGACAATCCCGGCGACGCGCAGCCGTAGACGCTCACGATTCGGCGACTCGATGGTCACGACGTCGCCGACGTTCGCACCCAAGAGGGTCAGAGAGTCGCGCCCAATGAAAATCTCGCCAGCTCGCGGCGGCCACGATCCTTTCTGCACCTGGAACTTCGACATTTTCATGGGGTCGTCGTGTGCGGCAACGTACACCTGCATTGGGACGTCCTCGCGCAGGTGGCCGTTGACCTCGACCGGAGTGGTGAACTGAGTGCGCCCGGTTGCGTCGATCACGTCCGAATGCCCGCGCGCAGCGGCTGCGACCGCCGTCATTCGCTCGACTTCGATAGGGTGCTCCAGCAAGATTGTCGCGGATGCCGGCTCCGTCCCTAGATAGGCGGTCCTGGTCTCGCGGCCCACGACCGCCCAGGCGCAAAGCACTCCGCCGAAGACCGTGAGACTGACCGCGATCGCGATCGCCATCAACCCGAAGCGGACCCAAGCCGCCCGCAGGTCGCGGAACAACTTGACAGTCAACATTCGGCTCATGCGAACGTCTCCGGTTCGGCGTTTTCGTATTGGGCGAGTCGTCCGTCGGCAAGGACCACCTGCCGACTGGCGATCGAGCGAATGTCGCGTTCGTGAGTGACCACCACGACCGTCTTGCCGTCGGCGTTCAACTGCGCAAACAGATCCAAGACGGCACGGCCCGTGGCAGAGTCGAGATTGCCGGTTGGTTCGTCGGCCAGCAGAATCGGGGGATCGTTGGCCAGGGCGCGGGCAATTGCGGCGCGCTGCTGCTGCCCCCCTGACAGCGCCGCGGGCGCCTTGTCCGCCTGGTCGCTTACGCCCACCTGCTCCAGCAGGCGTTCCGCCCGCTCGCGCCGTTCGCCAACAGGGATCTTCTTGGCGAAGTCCATCGGCAGCATCACGTTTTCGGCGACGGTCAGCGTGGGCAGCAGTTGAAAGAATTGGAACACCAGCCCCACGTTCCGCCCCCGCCAGTCGGCCAGATCGGACTCCGAAAGCGAGCCCAGATCGGAACCCGCGACGTGTACGCTGCCCGACGAAGGGCGATCGATGCCTGCCAGGAGATTCAGCAGCGTCGTCTTTCCACTGCCGGAACGCCCGACGATTGCGACGAATTCGCCCTGCGGGATGTCGAGGTTGACGCGATCGATGGCGACGAAATTGCCGGCGCCGAGCGGATACGTCTTCACGACCTCACGGACCTGAACTGCACTTCCCATTTTGTCATGCCTCCGAAGCTGATTCCGGCGTTTCGCGAACTGTGGTTGGAGCGGCGAGTTTTTGCGAGCGAAGCAGGGCCATGTGCTGGTGAGCAAACTCCGTGCTCGCGGTGAGGAACTGAGAAATGGCGTTGAGTTGATGAGAGTCGAACGTCCGTAGGAGCTCCGCCATTCGAGAGCGAATCGGTTCGAACACGCGATGAATCTCTTGGGTCCGCCCGTGGGCCGGGTGGAGCGTTTGCTTTCGCTTGTCGTTCGGGTCTGGCGTGCGACGGATGAATCCGGCCCGCTCCAGTCTTGTGGTCACGCCGGTGATCGCGCCGGTGGTCAGGCCGGTGATGGCGGCGAGCTCGCTGCCCGTCGCCGCGCCGTGCTGGCGAAGCAGGTGCAGGCACTGAAGATCGGTCGGACCCAGCCCGAGCCGCTCCGCGACGACGTGGTGCAGCAACACGGCCGCCGTGCTGTGGTGACGCATCAGCCCCACGATCTCGTCGATCGATTCAGGTTTTGTTTTCCGCGGCTTTGCCATCGTGTCAGCTCTCCAACTCGCTTAGATTCTAAACTAATAGATAGGCGACATGCTGTCAAGCCGGCACGCGCGCCGGTGGTGATACCATTCGAACGCCGGTGGTGATACCATTCGAACGCCGGTGGTGATACCATTCGAACGGGAGTCAAGAAAAACTTATCGCTTTGTCTGCCACCAGCTTTAGCTGGTGGTAGCGAAACAACATCAACCTTCTTTTTCAGCCGGCTTTAGCCGGCTTCCCGAGGGCTGAAAAAAGCCGGCTAAAGCCGGCCCCCAAAGAGAGAGAATGGTTGCCGCTCCCCACCAGCTAAAGAGATCGTCCTGCTTTTTGGAGGACGAGGCAATTCGCCAAGCCGGGGCAATTACGGGTTCCTCTTCTCTGTTCTGGCTGCGGCAGGCGTTGCAATGGGCAAGTAAAGCTGCATCGAGAAGGATGGCATGCGAACGAAGGCTGCAGCCTCAGAACCATCAGGAGCAGAGAAGAGGAACCCGTAATTCGATGCGGCCGCAAGCACAGCGAGCGCTCGGCGACGATTTCTCGCATCAAAACGAGCGCCGTGGGGCGAAAAAAGCAAGACGATCTCTAAAGCTGGCGCCAAACGCGGATGCGGCCAAGCTCGTCCTTCCAATTCGCCCTTTTTCCTTGACATGCTCGCAAATGGTATCACTACCCGCGCGCCGGCATTCGACGATCGGCGCTCGACAAACCAGCCCCCTCTTGTTAGCATGCTTTAGGTTTCGTGGGTATTGGAGGACCGACATGTTCAACTCTGGACCCAATCGCCGTCTCTCGATGGCGTTAGCGGCGTGCTTTCTCGTCTGGCCATACCACGCCGCGCTGTCTGACTGTCCCACGCCGGAGGCCGACCGAACCGAGGAGGACCATCGACGCGAGGCCGTTGGCCGCGAGGCGCGAAGCTTCAAGCTCTCACTCGATGGCGACAAATCCGACGTAACTTTGGTCGAGGAGCCCGTGCTTCGCTGGGGCAATAGCATCCGAGGCGGGGCCAGCGGCGGGACATTTCTGTGGACCGCCAAGGGCCTGCCGGTCGCCACGTGTTGCATCTGGTGGTCGGACCCGCGAACCATTTGCCTGGCATTTGGTTCACTGACGGAGAAGCCGATCCGGGCAGAGAAACAGGGGCGAACGATCTGGCACTCGAAAAGGCCCGGCCTTGAATACCGCGACGTGCCTGATGCCCCCGCGACGGCTCGATCGGCCACGACGCGGCTGACCCAGTTGCGGAACATCGCGCGGGAGTTTAGGGCGGTGCTGGTCTACGGCGACCAGGGGACCGAGGATCTACGGCTCTTGCCGCAACCGCTCTACCGTTACTCCGGCGACGATTCGGCGATCGAAGACGGAGCCGTGTTTGCGTTCGCGACGGGAACGGATCCGGAGTTGATCCTGCAAATCGAGGCGGTCGCGGGCGACCACGATGCCTTGCGCTGGCGATATGCTGTCACGCGCCGCACGTCGGGCGCGTTGCGCCTTTCGCACAAGGACAACGTGGTATGGACTTGTTCGCGGACGGAGGGCGCGTTCGGCGAGCCGTTTTTCGTTTGCCCCGCGCCCTGACGCACACGTCCACACTCCGTTGCCCTCGGGGCCAGCTTTCCCCAGTTCCTCAATTGGGATCCTCCGCTTGAGCGGCCTGCAATCGCGCGAATCGCTCGAGATTGCGAGCAAGCCGCCGGGTCGATAAGGTCGGTTTGCCCGGCGACCCCAAGCCAGCGCGAGGTCGCTCGACAGCCGGCGACGCCGCTTTCGCGCACGGCTTGCCGAATTCACTGGTTGGCGGCCGAAGAACCGGATTGGCAAGCACAAAATCGTGATTTATACGCCCCACGAAATCATAACCGTCCGCGATGCACGAAAATCGCCAAAACCTCGGCCCACAGGCGAAAACGCTGATCGCGGTGATTTATGGAGATGCGTCAAAACGGCCGCCAAATGGGCGCCGAACGGGCATAAAATGTCCGGTTTTGGACGCCGCCCGACGGCCCCGCGCGGCGCGAAAGCCTTGTTTTCTCGGAGAATCTTGCGATGCGGCGCCGATTCGCACGCGCGCCGCGCGCGGCGATATAAATAAATCGGCCGAAATATAAATCACCGCGAAGGCGGCAATCGCCACGACGTCTGGCATTCGGCCGACGAAGAATTGACGTTTCCCGTCTGGCTGGGCGGATTGAACCTGCGGGTGCGCGATCTGTTCGCATAAAGCCGCGGCTACGCGTTTTCCGATTCGACGTCGGCAAGGGCCTTGATGAATTCCTTCATCGTGGCGAAGCGCTTGTCGGGGTTGCGCTCGATGGCCTTGTGGATGGCGGCGGCCAACTTGGGATGGATCTGGGGGCGGTAACGCTGGATTTCGACCGGCGCGTGCTCGGCGTGCTTCATGGCCACCAGCCCGGTCGTGCCGCGCTCCCAGGGAAGTTGGAACGTGCAAATTTCGTAAGCGCTGACGCCGAAGGCGAAAATATCGAGCCGGCGGTCGGTCGCCTGACGCTTGACCAGTTCCGGCGCCATGTAGTTGGGCGTGCCGGTGCGATTGCCGGGCTGCATGAACTGCTCGGTGGCCGGCACCGTCAGGCCGAAATCGATCAGCTTCAAGTCGCTGCCGTCGGGCTGGACGACGAAGTTCCGCGGGCAAACGTCGCGATGGATGTACCCGGCCTCGTGAACCGCATTGAGCGCCTCGGCCGCCTGGCGGATGAGTTGTACGCGGCGCCCGTCGAGCAGCTCGCTCTTGCCGATAACGAGCGAGTTCAAGCCCGGGCCTTCGAGAAACTCCATCACCAAAAACGGCTCGCCCTGCAAGGTCGTGCCGTACTTCAGCACTTTGACCACGCGCGGGTGGCTGATCTTGGAGAGAATCTCGCCTTCGCTGGGCTTTTTCAGCCCCTTGAAGCGGGCCTCGAATTCGGCCGTTTTCTTGCGATCGAGAATCTTCAGGCCGACGATTTCGCCGGTCTCGCGGTCGCGGGCCTTGTAGAACTGCGACATCGTGCCGGAGATGGCCGCGCGCATGAACTCATATTGACCGCGAACGTCGACGCGTCCGCCGCTGATGATGGTTTTGAACTGGTCGAGTAGTCCCATCTATTTCCCGCAGTAGTCGATGGCCCGGGCGATCTCGCTCTGGAGATCCTGGCGGCGGACGATGCGGTCGATAAAGCCGTGCTCCAGCAGGAATTCGCTGGTCTGAAAGCCCTTGGGCAGCTCGATGCGGATCGTGGCCTGAATCGTGCGCGGCCCGGCGAAGCCGATCAGGGCCTTGGGCTCGGCGAAAATCAAGTCGCCCAGCGAGGCGAAGCTTGCCGCCACGCCGCCCATCGTCGGGTTGGTCAGCACCGAGATGAACAGCCCGCCGGCCTGGTCGTAGCGGGCCAGCGCGGCCGACACTTTGGCCATTTGCATCAAGGAGAGAATGCCTTCGTGCATCCGGGCGCCGCCGCCCGAACCGCTAACGATAATCAGCGGCAGGTTCTGTTCGGTGGCCCGCTCGATGAGCCGCGTCAGCTTTTCGCCGACGACGGAACCCATGCTGCCCATGATAAAGGCCGAATCGGTGACGCCGAACGCCACGCGGCGGGCGCGGATCATGCCGCAGCCGGTGACGGCGGCCTCGCGCAAGCCGGTCCGCGCCTGCTCCGCCTTGAGCCGCTCGGCGTAGGGCTTCTTATCGACGAAGCCCAGCGGATCGGTCGGTTCCAACCCGGCATCCCACTCTTCGAAGGTTCCCTCGTCGAGCAACTGGCGGATGCGTTCTTGGGCCGAAACGTACCAGTGATAATCGCACTCGGGACAGACGCCCAGGCGCTTGTCCGCCTCTTTGCCGAAGATGGTGGCTTGGCAACCAGGACATTGTTTCCAGAGCCCCTCGGGCACGCCGCGTTTGGGGCGTTTCATGCTGGTTTGTCCCGCTTGAGTGTCGCTTGCGTTGCCGGCGGCCATGCGAGGCTCCCGAATTTATCCGCTGTGCGCCAAGCTGTGCGGCTCGACGTCAATGATTTCCCACGTGCCGTGAGCTACCCCGGCTTGCCACAGATCGCCCACTTCGCCGCGGCCCAAATAGGCGCGGACGAGACTGGCCAAAGGTTCTGGGACGACCAGGCCGACTTTGCCCTGCTTGTGCTTGCGCAGCAGACGTCCCAGCGCATCGCGAACTCGATCCTGGGCTTCGCTGACCATTTCACCCTCGGGCGGGCAGACGCTGGCCGGTCGCTCCTGCCATTGTCGATAGACTTTCGGTTGTTTGCGTTTGACGTCTTCGACCAGCATGCCCTGCCAAAGCCCGTGGTCGAGGTTCTGCATGTTGTCGAGCGACTTGAGCTTGATATCGAGCGACTTGGCGATGGCTTCGGCGGTTTGCCGCGCGCATTCGCAGTCCGACGAGTAAAGCACCTCGAGCCCCTGATCTTTCAGCTCTTGGCTCACGCGGGCCACTTCGTGGGCGCCTTCGTCGCACAAGGGAACGTCCAAAACTCCCTGGATTCGCCCCTGTTGATCGTAATCGGTGGCGCCAGGACGGATCAGTACAATTTGAACCATCGCCGGTTTTTCGAAAACCTCCTAGGGAAAATGAATCAATGCGCCGCGGCCAACTTGTGCAATTCGCCCATGGCCGCGGCATAGTCGTGAGACTTGAAAATCGCCGAGCCGACCACCAACAGTTGGGCGCCGGCCGCCGCGCAATCGGCGATCGTCGTCTCGTGAACGCCGCCGTCGATTTCCAGCAACACGTCGTCGCCGACCAAGGGGCGCAGTTCCCGCAACTTGCCCAAAGCCTGGCGATCGAATTCCTGCCCGCCGAAACCTGGCATCACGCTCATCACCAGCACCAGATCGCAAACATCGAGGCAGTGCCGGATGGCCGAAACCGGCGTGGGCGGATTGATGGCCAGCCCCGCCGAACCGCCTAATGAGCGAATCTTCTCCAGGATGGGCCGCGGGTTCTCGACCGCCTCGGCGTGAATGGTCATGTTGTCGGCCCCGACCTCGAAATACCTTTCGACGTATTCGGCCGGATCGGAAATCATCAAGTGGACGTCGATCGGCAAGCGGGTCATCTTGCGGAACGCTTCCACTAAAGGCAAGCCGTAGCTCAGGTTGGGCACAAAATGCCCATCCATCACGTCCAAGTGCAGAGCCGGCGCCCCGGCTGCTTCCAGCCGCTCGACCTCGTGCTGCAAATGCCCATAGTCGCACATCAAAAGCGACGGCAATATGGCAGGCGATGCGTCCCGCAGGGCGGCAAAATGGTTACGGCGTGACATACGGCGTGAAAAGAGCAGATCAGCGATGCGCGACTGGACGGCCAAAAACAGACGTGGGGCAGAAGGTTCACGGGACGCCACGTCGAAATCAGAGTTCCCACGATCCTTTTGTCCGGCAATCGAACAGTCTCAAAAACGGCACGCGCTCAAACATCGTCGCCTTTTTGCCGCGGGCTTTCGCCGACGCTTGCGGCTGTCATTCTAGCACCGACGAACAATGCAGTCTGCGCGTTTCTGGCCAATATTCTTAAGTTCTTTTTACGAAACAAGTTCGGTGCGGGCGGACGCTTACCGCCTTTCGACTTCCTGGCTGTGAGGCAGGTCGTCGAGGCTCTCCAGCCCGAAGAGCTCGAGAAACCGCGCGGTGGTGTGATAGCGCGGCGCCCGAGGCGCCGCGGGGTCGCGCTCGATCCGCAACAGTTGCCTGCGGACCAGTTGAGACAGGATCGTCCCGCTGGGGGCGCCTCGCAGGCGATTCACTTCTTCGCCCGTTCGGCCGCTCTGATAGGCGATGATCGACAACACTTCGATCGCCGCCGGCGATAGCCGGGCGTGGCGCATGCGGCCGTAGAACTTGTCGCGGATCCGGCCGTACTCTTCGCGCAGCAACAGGCGATAGCCGTCGGCCTCGTTGTAGATGCGGTACGGGCAACCGTTGGCGTCGTATTGCTGGTTCAACTCGTCGACCAGTTCGTCGATCTCCGTCGCGCACACGCCGCGCATCAGGCTGGCGACGCGCTGGCTGGAAAGCGGCGTGTTGTCGCGATTGCCCACGAACAGCATCGCTTCGAGAATGTTGCGCGGCGAAACTTCGCAGGCGTCGGCGGCGGGTTCTTCCCCGACCGATCGACTCTTGGGCTTGATGGGCAGGCCCGCCGCCTCGATGATCGCGGCTTCGTCTTCGTTCTCGTCCGGCTGCGGCTCGGCATAGGGATCGCCCCCCGAACCGAGCATGCCGGCGAACGCCTGACTCAAATCGTCGAGCGACAAGCCGCCATCGGCCGCCTGGGAAGATTGCGGATTGGCGGTTGAGGGTTGGAGATCGGGGGCTGGCGGCAAGGAACCTTTTTCCCGCATGGGCCTCTGGGGCTTTTTCTCTTCCCTGTCTACCACATGCCACCTGCTACCTGCCCGTCGCCGCCTACATCATGGAGGAACGGGCGCCCTCGCCCGTCAATCGCCTACATCATGGAGGAACGGGCGCCCTCGCCTGTCAATCGCCTACATCATGGAGGAACGGGCGCCCTCGCCCGTCAATCACCTACATCATGGAGGAACGGGCGCCCTCGCCCGTCAATCACCACATGCCATCTGCTACCTGCCCGTCGCCGCCGACTTCCGCTTCGCCCACTCGCTCTCCATGAACGCCAGCCCGTCGCGGGCCAATTGCTCTTCGCTCTCGAACATCCGGCGCCAGATTTTCGTGGCGGCTGCCAAGCCGGGCAGGGCCAGGCCGAAGGCTTCGATCACGAACCAGCCGTCGTAGCCCGTCTCCTTGAGCGTGTCGAACGATTCCTTCCAGTGTACGTGCCCTTGGCCGGGCGTGCCGCGATCGTTTTCCGAGATGTGAACGTGGACCGTGTACTCGGCGCAGGTTTTGATAGCTTGCGGAATGTTCTTCTCTTCGATGTTGGCGTGGAACGTGTCGTACATCATGCGGCAGTTCGGATGCCCGACGTCCTTGACGAACCGCACGGTGTCGGCGGCCGTGTTGAGCAGGTAGCACTCGAAGCGGTTGAGGTATTCGACCGCCAGCGTCACGCCGCACTTCTGGGCCGTTTCGGCGTTGCGCTGCATGCACTCGACGCCCCATTTCCATTCGTCGGCCGTCGGCGGGCTGCCCGAAAAGCCGCCGAGCGACGAATGGAACGGCCCGGCCATGATCTTGGCGCCGACGGCCTGGCAGCATTCGAGCACGCCCTTGAGCTGCTCGACGCCGGCGGCCCGGACCTTCGCGTCGGGGCTGATCGGGTTCTTGTCGTCCAGCACGCAGGTGACGACCGTCCGCTCCAACCCGGTGTCGTCGAGCCAGCGGCCGAGGTCCCGGTACTTCTTCACGTCGTGATCGAAGATCGTAAATTCGACGCCATCAAAGCCCATCTTCTTGAGCCGCTCCATCAACGGGAGGTGCTCGTCGGTGAGGTTGTCGGTCCACAGCAGCATATTCATGCCGAATTTCATGCAGGTCTCCTCAAGTCGGACGGTGCCATCCTTCAATAACCCTAATGCAAGACGTGGGTGCCTGGGGCTGAGCCTAGGCGAAGCCCCAGGTCGCTGGGGCATCGCTTCGCTCTGCCGCCAGGCGCTCCGCTGCAGTATAGGGAGTTCATTAGTCCTCGGTGCTGAAGGGGAGAGCGAGAGCGTCGAACGAGCTCGCTCGTCCTCGCTGGCGCTTCGGGTTAGTGTGGGCGGTTCAATGGATCGGGTTGTGTGGCGCCAGCAGTTCGGCTTTGCGGCGTTCCACGAGCCGCCGCGCCTCGGGCAGCAGTTCGCAGAAGGCTTCAGGCAGCGGGGGCAGCGTTACCCGCCGCATGACCTGGTTCAGCCGAACCCACAGTTTGCCATCGTCGGCGTAATCCCACAAGAATCTCTCGCGGATAAACAGCGGCACGAACTCCCCGAGCCGCTCCGGAACGCCGGTCGCCATGCGGCCGACGGCCTGTTGAATGAAGGCCGGATCGACGGCCGACAGGGCTTGATAGTAGGCTTCGAGCCGCTCGGGCTCGTCGGCGATCAAGGCCGCATCGAGCAGCAATTCGACCAGGATATGCCCCAAGAAGCTCGGCCGCAGGCCGTCGTCCGCCGGCAAAGCATCGCGGACGAGCACCGTCAGTTGCCACGATAGATCAGCGAAGGCCGCCGTTTCATGGAACCAGCCATCGTCGGCATGGTGCTGCACGATTCCTCGGGCCAAGGCCGCCAGCCGCGGATCGGCGTCTTCGACGAACTCCTGCGCATGCTTCGAGCGCGCCTTGACCCTGCGGGCGACCACATTCAGCCAGTCCGGCACGGCCGTGCCGGCCAGGAAATACGGATCGTCGACAAATGCGCGGCCGTGGGCGAAGTAGTTCATTCAGAAGCGGCTTGCCCCAGCGGGCCGGGCGGCAGTGTCCCGAGGCCGACAATTCTTACCATCCGCGAAACTTCGTCGACGGTAAACGCGACGCGCAATGGCGGCTCGGAGAAGAAGTAAAGTTTCTCGATCATCCGATCGCTGAACTCGGTCGGATTTTCCGCCAGCTTATCGTCGATTGCCTCGACAGCCAAATTGACAGCGTCCCTGTTTTCAGCGTTGCTCCACGCGTCCGCTAAATCATCCAGCGCGTTTTGGAGCCAATCGACTTTGAACCGCCTCATTGCCGGTCCAACGAGCGGAGGTGTTCGAGTACTTCGGCGGTTGTGTAGGTCGGTTGAGGAACGCTAAGCCTCGCTTTGAGCATGGCCAATTCTTCAGCCGAAGGCCACGCATCACTCGGACTCTCGTGCTTCTCGTCGACGATCGGCAACTGATCCGGCCAATCGGCAGCATAAACCCGATTCAAAATCTCAGCCCAAACTTCTTGCCGCCGATCGCTGCTCCGAGGCCTTTCCGGGACGTTAGGAGCACTGCCCCAGAATCCGTCTCCTGGAATCAGTTCCTCCCCCGTTTGCGGTTTGTAAGTTACCACAGCCGACAGTGGCGGAAAGCGTTGAGCGGCATACAAGCGGTTGTTCAACTCGCCGAGCGGGCGGTCCCACGTGCCATGGTAATGATACCAGGCGCCCGTCTCCCTTTGATACTCGTTGGACAAGTCCTCATAGCTCATCGTCTTCTGATTTTGAGCTGTTCGGACGAGAATGCGATAAAGGATGTCGAGATCAGGCCGGGCCTGGATGGACATGGCGTTGCTCCGGGAATAAGAGACGGAAGCCAAGCGTCTATGTAAATCTTACGCTATCTGGCTTATCGCCGTCCAATCGCTTTTCGACCCGCTTCGCCCGGCGGGCACTACCGGACCTTCATAACTCGGTTCCCCGGTCCCGACCTCCGAATTCCGCCCTCCGCCCTACCCGATCTCCACCCACTGCCCGCTCTTGGCACTGGCCAGCACGCCGTCGCAAACTTTTTGCGTGTGCAACGCGCAGCGGAAGTCGGGTTGGACGGGCTTGCCGGTTTCGAGGCTTTCCAAGAAATCGGCCAGGGCGTTGATGAACGTGTGCTCGTAGCCGATCGTGCAGCCGGGCACCCACCAGTGCTTCATGTAGGGGTGCTCGCCATTGGTCACGTGAATCTTCTGCCAGCCGGTCAGGTGGCTTTCGATCTTGGCCCCCGTCTTCGGGTCGGAGTATTTGAAGTATTGCAGGTACTGCGGGTCTTCCAGGTCGAAGAACACGCTGCCGGCGGCGCCGTTCATTTCGAAGGTGTTGTAGTTCTTGCGGCCGCGGGCGTAGCGCGTGCTCTCGAACGTGCCGATCGAGCCGTTGGCGAACTGCGCCAGGAACATGCAGGCGTCGTCGATGTTGACCGGCTGCATCTTGCCGGTCTCCTGGTGCATCCGCTCTTTGACGAACGTCTCGGTGGCGGCCGTCACGCGATTGATCGGGCCGTTGAGCCATTCGGCCGTGTCGATCGAGTGGGCCAACAGATCGCCCGTCACGCCCGAGCCGGCCACGTCGGCGTCGAGCCGCCACAAAGCGGCGCCGCCTTGCGGCACGTCTTCGGCGATCGTCCAGTCTTGCAAATACGTCGCCCGGTAGTGGAACGGCCGGCCGATGCGCCCTTCTTCGACCAATTGCCTGGCCAGGGCGATCGCCGGCACGCGGCGGTAATTGAACCAGACCATGTTCGGCACGCCGGCCTTCTCGACGGCGGCGCACATCTCTTCGCCTTCGGCCACGTTCATGGCCAGCGGCTTTTCGCAGAGGATCATCTTGCCGGCCTTCGCGGCGGCCAGCACGATCTCGCGGTGCGTATTGTTCGGCGAGCCGATATCGACCACGTCGATATCGTCGCGGGCGATCAGCTTCTTCCAGTCGGTCTCGTACGACTCATAGCCCCAGTTTTCGGCGAAGGCCTTGATCTTGGCCTCATTGCGGGCGCAGCACGCCTTGAGCACCGGGCGGTGCTTGTGCTGAAAAAACTGGCTCACCTGGCGGTAAGCGTTCGAGTGGGCCCGGCCCATAAAGCCGTAGCCGATCATGCCGATGTTCAAGGGCGTGGACATGGGAGAATCCTGGGGCAAGGTCGGAAGTCGGAGGTCGGACGAAAACGAGAATCCTTTGGGAAACCTGTGGGGCGTTGGCGCCGCCGAGGCGATCGAAGCGTGCGTTTTTTAGGCATAGCCGGGCAATAAATGACGCATAGACGACGAGTGAATGAAGGCGCCCTGGTCCGCGACGCGGGCCAGGGCGGAGGCGGCCATTTACCGCCCGGACCTGGTTATCCCTTGCCGGGTTGCTCGCCAGCAGAGCCCGACTCCGTTTCACCAAGCAAGGGCGAGTTATAACACTTGCAAAAAACATTTAATGCGACCGCCGCAAAATTGGTCCACGAATCCCAGCCGCATTTATTGCCCGGCCATGCCTAAAAAACGCACAGTCGCGATACTCAGCGGTCGGAATTCACGCACAGCTTCTACAGGAGTCAGAAATCATCATTCGTAAGGCCTATGGAACGATACCAAATTCGCCGGGCAATTCTAGCCTCAGCTCTGTTCCGACCTCCGGCTTCCGACGTCCGACCTGGGCTTCAGCCCCAACAACTTCAAACTATCGCGCCGGATCAACGCCTCGATCTCCTCCTCGTTCAGCCGCGGCAGGGCCGTGCCTTCGAGCATGCGGTTGAGATTGCGGAGGCCGTCGATCGAGGCGTTGACGGTGGTGAACGGGTAGTCGCTGCCGAACAGCAGTTTGGGCCAGACGCCGTATTCCTGCACGAGCATCAGGCTCCGATAGAACTGAAACGGCCGGTAGTGCAGGGCGCTGATGTCGACGTATACGTTCGGGTGTTTGCGGGCCGTGACGATCGCTTCGCCTTCGTACGGGTGCCCGAGATGGGCCATGATGATTTTCACTTCCGGAAAGCGCGCCGCCACGACATCCAGATGCCGCGGCAACGTGTACTCCAAAGGCGCCTGGGCGACGAACGTCGTGCCGGTGTGCAACAGCACCGGCAGCCGATGCTTTGTGGCGTACTCCCAAAGCGGCTCGAGCGATGCATCGTCGGGCCGGAAGCCGGCGTACATCGGCAGCAGCTTGATGCCTTCGAGCTTCAACTCTTGATGCCCAAAGCGCAGCTCGTCCTCCCAGCCCGGCTGCGTCGGATCGACCGACAAAAAACCGATCAGCTTGTCGGGATGAGCCGCCACATAATCGGCGACATACTGATCGTCGACCCACAAACCGCTCAGCCGCGCTTTGCCGCCGAACACGACGGTGATCGTATCTTCGGTCGCCGCCTTGCGGTACTCGTCATACCGCACCGTCAGATCGACTTCCACGCCGGCGCGAGCCCGCTTCGCCTGCTCGCGAAAGTCGTCGTTGAAGTGCGTGGGGTAAGCCCAGGCATGGCTGTGGACATCGACTATCATCGCGATGCGGCGCGCTGGCCGCCGTTTCAGGGCTTGACAAGAGGATATCGATTGAGGATCGAACGACGGCGCGCCCAATCATTAATCAACAAGTGCCGCCCTCAACCATGCCAAAAATGGGACTATTACCGGCGCTCCGGCATCGAGATACCGTGCCGTGATACTCTGTCCTAATGGTTTGCCAGGTTCCTTTTGCACCGCAAGCCAAGAGTGAATTCGTGCTTTTGGAAGGTGCGATTCTTCAAAACGAGGACGGACGATTCCGCTCAGAAACGAATCTACTGTGGGCAGCAAATCGTCGTTTTCAGGAACGAGGAACGCAAGGAAGCTTTCCAACATGCCAGGGATTTCGTTGTTAGGCATTATCCACGCACCGAACCTAACGCCACTAGAGAGTTCGACGACGGTGCCTTCAGCCTTTGGATGATCGGGGACGTCGAAACCGATACTGCGTATCCGATCTCGTAACGCATGCCATCTGGTTTGAGCGTCCTCATCTGCGTCCAATATCACAGCAAGGCGTTCAAGATCGCTTGCAATTCGTAGTCGCAGTGGAACCGACGTTAGAAGCTCATCGACTCCGCCAAGTTCCTCTACGCGAAAAGTTTCCGGAACGCCGTGCGCTTTCAAGAGAGCCCACATTACATGCTTGTCGTCGAGGCCCTCAACCAGAAGAAACCGGCTGCCCATCTTTTATCGCACCTCAATTTTTTCTCGTGTTACGATGGACAGGTCTTCTTCGCTTACAACGACTGCCTTCGTCGAGTCGCCCTTTCGTTCTATTCTGACTAGCATCCCGTCGCATCCTGGATCTTCAGCCGCAGCGATCTGAAATGCCTCAATGCAATCCCAAGAGTGGGAGGTAGCGAACACTTGGACGTTATGCAAACGCGATACCCGGAAGATAAATCGCCAGAGTTGCGGCAACACCGTGTAGTGAACGCCATTTTCGGCCTCGTCGATTAGTAACATCGGCTCACTACGCCATTCGTCGTCTGGAACCTCCGGAAATAACGTTCCCTGGCGCGCCGATGGCCCGCGCGCGAACTCGAGTGCTAACGCTATCTGGAACATGTGGGCGATTCCATCGCCAAGGCTTTTCAGTGGAATCGGATTTTTTTCCCCTTGCAACCGGACCAGAAACATTCGGGCGTGCCGTTTAAGGGGATGCTCGACGAGGCTAATTCGCTCCACCGGCGCAACAATATTCAGGCACTCGACGACACGCGTCTCTGCATCTCTTAAGCTTATTCCATCCCACCAAAGTGCAACTTCATTTTCGTCGGCGCCGGTCGCTGAAACAAATGCAGGTCCAATTTCGCGTTGCCGACGACTGTACGAAAACTGATGCACTGGAAACAGCCGACGTTCCCCTCCGCGCGTGACCGCGAGAGCCTGAAGAATTGTCGAATCGCCATCGGTAATTTGGCCTACGACTTCTTCGTATCGGCTTGCCGAGGGGATCTTTGGATCATCGTAAGTCGTGCGACGCAACAGCGTAGGCACAATACGAATCGTTGAAGTATCGTTCTCCGAGGGCCCAAGCACGATGGAATTGGCATCCGGCGCCATAACGGCTCGACCGTGGAATAATGACGCGATATCGAGTTTTTCTTCGTTGGAACCGATGTCTGCGGCAACTTCGTCGCGATGTATCAAAAGATTGCGAATTGCAAACGGGTTTCCGCCAACAGCATAAAGACGAAGCGCTTCGAGAAGCGTGGTCTTCCCGACGCCGTTCTTTCCCACGATTAAGTTGACGGGCCCCAGCCTGTCAACTCGCAGCGCCGGAAACGTTCGGAAGCCTTGAATAACGAAGCTACGAAGCACGAAACGTCCCTAGTTTGATGCCTGTGGGAAAGCCGGCAGAGCCACTACGAGCAGTCAAAGTGTACCCCAGAACCCCAAGCCAAGCAAAATGCCGTTTTCAGCATGCTGCGACGGCAACTGCCTGCCAAGGCGATATCTGCATCCCAACATGAACAATCGATACCGGACCAGTTGATCCGCATTGATCGAATTGCCTAACCTTCGGACTTGAGCTCAATCAACGCAATCCCCTTAACCCCAACTTTTCCGGGGAGTTGCTCCATTTTGGACCCTTTCCGACTTCCGACCCTCCTCAACCCTCCCGCCATCCATGCGCATCGCGGACCGAAACCATCGCCCGCAAGATGTCGTTCCAGGTCTGCGGCTTCATCATCACGGCGTTGGGGAACATGCAGCCGTCCCAGCAGATGTGCCGGAATTTCTTGGTGAGCTGGCCCTGCTCGTCGCGCAGCCAGTGGCCGGCGTCGCGGGCGATGTCGAGCTTGCCGTTGGGATCGTTCGGCAGGCAGTGCCGCCCGGTCTTGTCGTGCGAGCCGGAACCGAACACCGTGGCGTCGTTCTGGGCCACGTGGAAATCGATCGTCCAGGGACGCAAGGCCTTGGTCAGCGTCGCCAGCGCGTCTTGCAGCTTCTGCTCGTCCTTCCAATCGAAGCCGGCCGGCAAAATCGCGTCTTGCGGTGCGTTGTAGCCCAGCAGGTACAACAGCGTGTGGGCCATGTCGGCCTGGAAGCCGAGCGTCTGCGGGCGATCGACCGCCTCCAGCAGCTTGACCATCTCCTTCCAACTGTGCATGCCGCCCCAGCAGATTTCGCCCTCGGCGGCCAGTCGCTCGCCGAAATCGTCGGCCACCGCGCAGGCTTCGCGGAACGTTTCGGCGATCTTCTTCGTATTGCCGGCCGGGTCTTCGGCCCACTGGTTGGGGCTGCACGCCGAATCGATCCGCACGATGCCGTACTTCCGCACGCCCAACTCCCTGAGCTTGTTGGCGATGCGGCAGGCCTTGCGGACCTGCTCGACGAACCGTTTGCGTTCGTCGGGGCCGCCCATCGCCGAGCCGCCGTCGGTCGGCGACCAGACGGGCGCCGTGACCGTGCCGATCGCCAGGTTCCGCGAACGGACGTTGTCGGCTAGCTTTTTCAGATCGTCGTCGGAGGAATCGATATCGACGTGCGGGGCGAACAGAAACAGGTCGACGCCGTCGAACTTGACGCCGTCGAACTCGGCCGCCGCCGTCAAATCGAGCATCGTATCCAGTCCGATCGGCGGTTCCGAATCGGGCCCCTTGCCGACCACGCCGGGCCAGGTTGCGTTGTGAAGTTTCGGGAAATCGTGCGGATGGGCGGCGCTCATGCGACTGCGAGCCTTTCGTGGTTGTGGAAGTGTTCCCCCGTGATTAAGAGCAAAGCGTATCGCGCAGCGGATGTCAACAATGCTGCGGCATTGCTTCTCGCGGCGAAGCCGCGACCAAAGTAGCAGGCTCACTCCGTGAGCCGTCTCCGACCCTGCGATGAGACGTATGCCCAAGGCAGCGGACGGCACACAGGAGTGTGCCTGCTACTTTGGAGCGAGCCGCGCCTGCCAAATGGCTTCGTCACGAGCCAGTTTCTGGCAAAGCGTCTGGCGGTCGGCGGCCGAGGCGAACAGCGTAAAGACCGGCTGGCCCGCGGCGAGCTTGGCGCCAGCTCCGGGCAAGTCGGCGACGACCGGCCAGGTCGAGTTTGTATTGCATTGCTGCCATTCGGCCGCAAGCTCGGCGGTGATCTTTACGCCGTCAATGCCCGGAGCAGGACGAAAGTAAACGACCCTTTTGCCGAACCAGGCTTCGGGCGCCGGCGTCGGAATGGCTCGCGGCAACGTCTTCTCGCGGCAGGCGGCGACGTGCATTGCGATGGCCCTCATGCCGGTCGCCCATTCCAAAACTTCGACCGAAGCCGTGTAGCGCGGATTGACTTCGACCGGCCGGACATCCTCGCCGGCGACGATGCAATCGACGCCGAAGAGGCCCGCCAGGTCAAACTCGCGCGCGAGCACGTTGCCGATTTGCTCGAAGCGTTCGCGGAGTCTGGCGGACAGCGACAGCGGTCCCATCGAACCGGCGTAGCGAAACGCATCAACGTCTCCCTCTCCCAAAGGGAGAGGGTTTTGCGAAGGCGCGAGCAATTGCTCGGTGACGCCCGCCAGCCGCGCCTCGCCGCCGGCCGCCACGAAGACGGCCGCCTGCGAGACGCCCTCGATTCGCTGTTGGAAATACCAGCCCCGCTTGGCCTGAAACGCCTGTCCGCCGCGCCATGCCAGCACCTCGCCTCCGCCGCTGGAACGGCGCCCCTTGAGCAGCCAGGAACCGTCCGTCGGCAGGCGCGCCGAAGTCTCGCGGCACTCCGGCGCCGCCAACCCGGCACGGCGCAGCGTTCGGGCGACGAGCAACGGATCGCGGACTCGCCGCAACGCTCGTCCGGCCACGCCCAGCAGCGGGCGCGTTCGGGAAACGCGATCGACCAGGCTTGGATAGTTTTCCAAGCCGCCGGTATACAGCCACGCTCCCGCCGGCGCGGCAGCGGCGACCTCTGCCAATTCGGCCGGGTAACGCTCGATCTGCTTGACCGGGCAAACCGCCTGCAAGTCGTCGTCGGCGAACCAATCTCCGCAGACCGGCCGATACCCGGCCCGCAGGGCCGAGAACGCCGCTGCACGAGCACTCGCGCCCAGGATGATTAACGTCTCCGACATGGCGCTATCGTACTAGCCGATGCGCCAAATCGAAGCCCTTAATTGAACTGCTGACACCAGTAGATTCGCCCGTCGCGCGCCACGAAGGCGGCCACGCCGATCCGCCCGTGCCGGCGGCTGAGAATGTTGGCCCGATGGCCGGACGAATTCATCCAGCTTCGCACCACCTCGCGGGCCGATTGCTGTCCCAAGGCGATATTCTCGGCCACTGCCTGCCGCGTGTGCGTGAGCGTGCGGCGAGTGGTCATCCAGATGGTATGCTTGCGGGCCGATTTCAACAGCGTATCATCCGCTTTCAGCGGCGGCAGACCGTGCCGAGCCCGTTCGGCATTCGTGTACTTGATGATCTGCACCTCGACCTGGTGCATGGCGGGCGAAGCGGGCTGCTTCTGCTTGACTTCGGAGGGCCGGGCGCCCTCGCCCGGCGAGCTTGCCGCTTCGGCCTCGGAGGGCCGGGCGCCCTCGCCCGGCGAACTTGCCGTCTCGGCCTCGGAGCGCCGGGCGCCCTCGCCCGGCGAGCTTGTCGCTTCCGACTTCGGCTGCACGGCATTGGGCATTTCACCGGGAAATGCCAGGGCGAACGCCACCACTAACGATTCGACGATCATGGTCGATCCTCCTTGGATTCTGTTTCCAAACGCCGGAACGCCCTCTTGCAACGAGCGAGCCTTGCGTCGGCTCGGGGCGAAGCCGCCTGCGGGTTGGCCGCCAGACGGATTCAATTTGGGAGGTTTGGCTTAACCTTTCCGGCAAAGCCTGCCAGCTTATCTGGAAGGATGGGAGGTTCAAGGGGGCGGTAGGGGGGCGGGTAGAAATTGAGCTGCATTGAACCGAGGGGTAGTTGCAATTGGCCGTGCGTTTGATATGGTTGCCATCCATCGCCCGAGGGCTCGGCGTTGGCGCCCGCGCCGACCGCGGCATTGCGCCGCGCCGATCGCGACCCGAAAAAATGCAGGCGGCAAAACAACTTAAGTGCTCTGACTGGAGAAACACCCATGTCCATGTTCGTTGGTGAAGCCCTCGCGGGCGAAGGAAACGAGATCGCCCATATCGACCTGCTGATCGGCAGCAAAGACGGCCCGGTGGGCGTGGCTTTTGCCAACGCCTTGGCCCGTCAAAGCGAAGGGCACAGCAACCTGTTGGCCGTATTGACCCCCAACCTGGCCGTCAAGCCGGCGACGGTGCTGATCACCAAGGTCACGATCAAGGGCATGAAGCAGGCCGTGCAGATGTTCGGCCCGGCCCAGGCCGCGGTCGCCAAGGCCGTCGCCGATTCGGTGGCCGCGGGCGTGATTCCCAAGGCCCAGGCCGAAAACCTGGTCATTGTCTGCGGCGTGTTCATTCACCCCGCCGCCCAGGAAGACAAGAAGATTTACGACTACAACTACGAAGCCACCAAGATGGCCATCGTCAACGCCATGGGCGGCAAGCCGACCGCCGACGAGATGATCGCCGGCAAGGATTCGGCGGCTCATCCGTTCCGCGGCTTCTAGCGCCTCTTCAAGTCTGAGCTGATAGGTGAGGGTGGCTGGCGGCAGAGCGAAGCGATACGAGAGCGAACTGGGGCTTCGCCTAGGCTCAGCCGCCAGCCACCCGCGCCGGCGAAACCTTGTGGGGCGGCCTTCCAGGCCGTCCGCGATTGACGCCCTGGAAGGCCGCCCCACGAGCGATAATCTCATCCTTAAGCGGGCACGGCATAAGTCGCATGACCAAGCCCAAGATTCTGCTGCAGCTCGACGCCGACGCGCAGCCGAGCGTGTTCGATAGCGTCGTCGCCATCGACGCCGGGGTCGACCACCTCCTGCGGCATCAAGGCATTCGCGCCGATAACGTGCGAGAGCTGGTACACGGGGCGATTTTCACCAGGGGGCCGGCCGATCTGCACTCGACAGCCCTCTTCGTCGGCGGCTCGGACGTCGCCGCCGGCGAAGCCGTGTTCGCCGAAATCGAGCGCACGTTTTTCGGCCCGATGCGCGTGTCGGTGATGCTCGATCCGGCCGGCGCCAATACGACGGCCGCGGCAGCCGTGTTGGCCGCGGCCAAGCACGTGCCGCTGGCCGGCGCCACGGCCTTGGTTCTGGCCTCGACCGGCCCCGTCGGCCAGCGCGTCGTGCGGCTGCTGGCCCGAGCCGGCGCCCAGGTGCGGGCCGTTTCACGCTCGCAAGCCCGGGCGCAGGAAGTCTGCGACGCAGTCGCCAAACAAGTGGCGGGCGCCGAGTTGTCGGCCTTTGGCGCCACATCGCACGCCGAAGTGGGCGCCGCGATTGAAGGTTGCCAGATCGTGATCGCCGCAGGAGCGCCCGGCGTCGAACTGCTCGCCGAGACGACGCGCCGCCAGGCGGCCGGTCTTCGCGTGGCCATCGATCTCAACGCCGTGCCGCCGGCCGGTTTGGCGGGGGTGGGCGTGATGGATAAAGCGGTCGAAAAGGACGGGGTCGTTTGCTATGGCGCCATCGGCGTCGGCGGCACGAAGATGAAGATCCACAAGGCCGCCATCCAGCGGCTCTTCGCCAGCAACGATCAGCTTCTCGACGCCGAGCAACTCTTCGAGATCGGCCAGAGCCTCTGAATGCCGCTTTCAGCCGGCGATCTGCAACAGCAGCATCAAGGCGAACACCAAAATCGCCAGGCATGCCGCGGCCATAATGATGTTCCGCCGCAGCCGCCGCTGAGCTTTCTCTTCCGGCGAAAGCTTTCTTAATGGGCGTTTGCGACCGACCGGAGGAGCGATCGGTTCGGGCGCGGGTGCAATCGCCGGAGCGACCCTTGGCGCCGCTGTGGCAACCGGCGCCGTCGGGGCAACGACGGGCGCCGGATGGAATGGGATCCCGGCGGCGACGGGAGGCATCCCCGCGGCGACCGGCGGAGGCCCGCCCGGGGCCGGCGGACGAAAGCCGCCGACGGGCGGCGCGGCGCCGGCGACGATCGGCGGGGCGCCGTGAAGCGGCGGCATGGCCGCTCGGGGCGGCGGGCCGCTGGCCACCGGAGGAGGTCCGCTGGCGACCGGCGGAGCGGCCGAAAGCTGAAGCTGATTTCCACAAACCGGACACTGCGTCTCTCGCCCCAGCATCGAGCTGTCGAACTGCGCCGTGGCCCCGCAGCGGGGACAGCCGAATTGAATCACGGGCATGCCGGGCTCCTGAGACGTCGAGCGGTCGAGTAATATTCATGTTACCTGCCGAGACGTGCGTGACAATCGCACGTTGCGCTTCGCGCCGACAAAATGGTCCAAGCAATGACTGAATCGCAAAAAACTCGCCTCCCGCCGGGCCAGCAACTGGCCGCGCCGGGCAAATGGCCCGCCATCGGCGAACGCTCGCCCGGCGCCGGCGGCGCCGGGACGGCGGCGATCGGCGGCGAAGTCGAGCGGCCGCTGAGCCTGGAGCTGACCGAACTGCAAGCCATGCCGCAAACGCGACGAACGATCGACATTCATTGCGTCACGCGGTGGTCGAAGCTGGGCGTCGAGTTCGGCGGCGTGCCGCTGGAGACGCTGTTGGACCTGGCCCGGCCCCGAGCGGCCGCCCGCTTTATTTCGTTCGTCGCCCGCAGCCAGCGCGGCCATAGCACGTCGCTCGCGCTCGCCGACGCGCTCAGCTTGAAAACGCTCGTGGCCCTGGAGGCCGACAGCCGGCCGCTGGAGGAAATTCACGGCGGGCCGCTGCGTGTGGTCGTGCCAGGACGTTATTTCTACAAGAGCCTGAAGTGGCTTGAGCGGATCGAACTGCTGGCCGACGACCGGCTCGGCTATTGGGAAAGCGAGGCCGGCTATCACAACCAGGGCGATCCCTGGCTCGAACAGCGGTTTCTGGCGCCCAGCCTCTCGCGGCAGGAAATGGCCGAGGCGCTGGCCCGCCGCAATTTTTCCGGCCGCGACTTGCGCAGCATCGACGCCCGCGGCCGCGACCTGACGGGCCTTGTCGCCCGCGACGCCATCTTGCGCAACGCCGATTTCCGCGAGTGTCGCTTGCAGCACGCCCGCTTCGACGGCGCGAACCTCTCGAACGCTCACTTCGAGCGGGCCGATCTCCGCGGGGCCTCGTTCGCCGCCGCCGACGTCGAAGGCGCCAACTTCGCCGGCGCCGATCTGCGCGGGGCGGATTTCGCCGGCGCCTCGCTCGTCGGCGTCAGCTTCGGCGCCGCAGAGGCTCAGACGAACGGCCCGGAATTCACGGCGAAGCTCGACCGTTCCACCCAGTTCGACGCCGCCTCGCTCGATCAACTCGTGCCGGTCGAAGCGGCCTTCGTGGCCGCGGCGATCGGCTAAAAGAAAACGCCTGGACAATCTCACGGATCGCGACTGGCGTCGGCCCGCGATGCGTCGCGGACGAATGATTTGACGATATTTCCTCGCGAGAAATCCGAGCCGCTGATCAGCGAAAGCCAGCCGTCTCCGCGCGAAAGCCAGTCGGCCAGGTCGCGTCGGTCGAACACCTTGCGGGTCAATTGCTCGATCGTCTGTGCGCTCGCGGCGTGGCGCTGCACGCGATCGCGAATCGCGATGAGAAACTCCAGTTTGCAGCGAAGCTGCCGTTCAACCTCGCCCGCCCCGAAAAAAATGCTGCCGTGTGCGTCGAACATCCATTCTGGCTTCAGCTTCAAGGCCGCTTCCAGGCTGGATATCCACTTCGGTCCGTCGGCGTCGCCAAGCTGGCTGTCCAGCTCGGCGGCGATGTAGAGGTCTCCGCTGAACAGCCACTTCTCGTGCGGTTCGAACAGACAGATGTGGCCGGGACAATGGCCCGGAGTCTCGACGACCTGAAATTGAAATCGCTCTGTAGTCACGGCGCCCTCGATCGGCGAAACTTCGACGACTCGTGGAGGACCAAAGAGAAAGCTGCGATACCAGGCAAGTTCGCCCGGAAAGCGAATCTCAGCGACGGCGTCCCGGTGCGCCAACACGCGGGCGCCGCAAATCTCGGCGATCAGATCGTTGTTTCCCGTGTGATCTTCGTGGTAATGCGTGTTGACAATCGTATTGAGGGCGCGATCGGCCCCGAGTTCGAAAATCGCCGTCCTCAGCCGCCGCCGAGCCCAGGGGAATCCGGTATCGATCATCAACGAGCCGTCGATGAGGTAACAGACGGCGTAATCGTATCCGCCGCTGAACCGGCTCAAGAACCGCGTGATGGCGTTATCGATGCGGATGCAGACGACGCCTTCAACGGGCCGGGTGATCGTGGCGCGGAACGGCCAAAGCGGGAAACGGCGGCACGTCAATGCGAACGGCTGCCAGAGGAGAAATCGCACCCACTTGCCTAACATGTCATGCTCCCTGACGACGGCGGCAATCAGCTCGCCGGCCGTGGCTGCCCCCTCTCATCGCCCGATGCGTACCGGCTTGACGCCCGCGGCGGCCAACCAAGGATCGAGACGCCGCGCAAGCCGCGGCCAATTCTGGTGTGGAACCGCCGGATAAAGATGATGCTCCAAATGGTAAAGATGGTCGAACGCGACGATTCTGGCAATCCATCCGCGAAAGAGCCGCGTCTGGCGCAAGGCGTCGGGAGCGTTCGCGTCGTGCGGAAAGTAGGAAGTGACGAGCGGGATCGTCCAGCTTCCGGCGATCATCAACCCGGCGTAGACTCCCGGCACGATCGTCCAAGGCAACGACGCGAGGGCGGCGAGGATGATCGCCGCGACGCCGATTCCTTCCGCAATGATCCAACGGCGTCGCCCGCGCGGATGTCGCAAGGCCCAGGCGTAAATCCGAACCTGGAAAACGACGCCCTCCAGCAGTACACCGACCAGAGACAACCGCGCCGCCTGTGCCTCGATATCGTCGTGTCGCGGGAACCTCGCGTGGTGATTCAGGTGCGCCAACTGGTAGGCATGCCCGCTCCGGAGCGAGATCAGTTCAATGGCGGACAAAAGCAGGTCGTTCGGCAACCGCTTTAGCCCGAGACTCCCATGAACGAGATCGTGCGACGTCGAACCATAGGTGACGAAGCTCAGCACCACGAGTGAAAACACGGCCAGAACCCAATGCTCTGACCATGCGAAAATCCAATACGAGAAGAACGCAACGAACGGCCACGTCTCGGCCCGGGTCCGCTGCCAGTTGGTCAGCCGCAGCAGGTCGATTCCAAGTTCCGACAATCTGGGGCGGCGCACGGGCTTAGAGGATTCGGGCATTGCAGCAGCGTAAACGGGGGTTTATTTTGACTCTGTTTTCGAAGGCGATCCGAGACGCGTGTAATTCGAGAACCGAAAAAACCTCGAATCGTTAACGCCGCGTCGAACGATCAGACTTTTTTCAGCCCCCCTCCTGCTCTACGCCTGCCCTGTGAGCCCCGCCATGCAAATTGACGCCATCGAAGTCTTTCATGTCGCCATGCCCCTGATCAGCCCGTGGCGGACGGCATACGGCGAGGACGCGGCGATCGAAGCGGTGCTGGTGCGGATGCAAAGCGGCGAGCATGTCGGCTGGGGCGAGGCGGCGCCGTTCGCCGCGCCGTGCTACAGCCCTGAGTTCGCCGCCGGGGCGTTTGCGTGCGTGCGCGATTGGCTGGCGCCGGCGCTACTGGGCCAGTGGGTCGAGACGGGCGCCGATTTGCAAGCCAAGCTGGCGACGTTCAAGGGCAACCCGTTCGCCAAGGCCTCGCTCGATACGGCCTGGTGGACGCTCAACGCCAAACGCCGCGGCCAGCCGCTGCACCGGCTGTTGGGGGCCACGCGCGACGCGGTCGACGTCGGCGCCGACTTCAGCGTGATGGACTCGATCGGCGACCTGCTCAAGGCCATCGCCGGCGCGGTCGAAGTCGGCTTCAAACGGATCAAGCTCAAGTACCGCCCCGGCTGGGATCTGCAAATGCTGCGGGCCGTGCGCAGCGAGTTCCCGACCGAGACGATCCACATCGACTGCAACAGCGGCTACACGATGGACGATTTCGACATGTTCTGCCGGCTGGACGATTTTCAACTGGCGATGATCGAGCAGCCGCTGGCCTACGACGACCTGATCGACCACGCCCGGCTGCAAGCGGCGATCCGCACGCCGATCTGTCTCGACGAGAGCATCAATTCGCTGTCGCGTGCCGAGCAGGCGCTCGACCTGGGCAGTTGCCGCTGGGTGAACATCAAGCCCGGCCGCGTCGGCGGCGTGACCACGGCCGTAGCCATTCACGATCTCTGCCGCGACGCCGGCATCCCCTGCTGGGTCGGCGGCATGCTCGAAAGCGCCGTCGGCGGGCGAATCTGCACGGCGCTGGCCATGCTCGACAATTTCACCTACCCGGCCGACATCTTTCCTTCCAGCCGGTTCTATCGCCAAGATCTCGGAACCCCGGCGATCGAACTCACGCCCGGCCCCGACGGCGCCCCGCAAGTCGCCGCCTCGATGGAACCGGGGATTGGGGCGGAGCCGAATGCGGAGTTGCTTAAGAAGTTGTGCTTGGCCCATGCGCGGATTGAACCGCGCCGTTAATGGAGGAGGAGGCTCACACGGAGGCGCGGAGCCGCGGAGAGGGATGATCGAAAGAATGCTCTCCGCGGCTCCGCGCCTCCGCGTGAGCTTCTTCAATCTGCGATACGACTCGGCGCTTACATCCCGTCAAACGAACATGCGCGACGAAGCCTGTTACCTTTGCGATTGGTGCGGCGAAGAGATCTTCGTGCCGATCGACGCCTCGGCGGGCGATAGCCAGGAGTATGTCGAGGACTGCCCGGTCTGTTGCTCGCCGAATGTGATTCATGTCGAGATCGACGACGAGGGCGAGGTCCGCGCGTGGAGCGAGCGCGAGTGAAAGGCGGACGCCGTCTTCGGAAATGTGAACAACGCGCCGGTCAGGGTGGAAAGGGCGACCTGCTCGCCCGTCAGGCTCGAAAGCCTGACCTACATGGCTGGCCTGCGATTGTTTGCACTAGAGATTCTCGGTGCTTTTGGGAATCGACTCGACTTTTTGTTTGACTCGCGATGCGGACCGAGATAGTCTAGCGACGAGATGGGGTGCCTTTCCGACGATCTGGTTGCTGCGCAGATGAAACTCGTTCGCGCAATTCGTGTGCTCGGTTTGCTCCTCGCGGCCCCGCTGGTCGGCGGCTGGCTGGCGAGCGACCGCGCGCAGGCGAGTTGCGGCGATTATGTAACGGTCGACGGCCGCCTGCACCAAGTCGGCTTGGTTCAGGGCGGCCTGGATCATGGCATGCGTCACGAGCCGCTCACGGCGCCCGGCGTTCCGCAGTGTTCGGGACCGAATTGTCGGCGTCAGAGCCCGATGCCGACGGCGCCCGAGCGTCTGTTCGACTTCAAGCCCCACGATTCGGCCTGCGGCTTCGCCGCGGCGCAACCCGAATCGCCACGGTCGGGAACTCGACTGGTCGAGCCTACCCTTCTCTTCTCGCAGGCGGCGATTCAGCCGCCCGAACCTCCTCCACGGCCTCTTCCGTAGGTTTGGCTTCTGTCCCCTGCGCTGACGATCCGCGCCAGCGGTTCGCCTTGTGCGCGAGCAGGGGCCTGACACCCCGCGATTCGTAGAGACGCATTGGCCTGCGCTCGCGACGGCGCGTCTCGGCGCGTCTGGCAGCGTTCGCGCAGCCAAGGGCCGGAACCAAGGTACGAGGCGTCTGCCGCGCGCCAACGCGCGCGGCGGGCAAGGCCGCCGGACGACAGCGCCCGGGGGTTCATTCATTTTCATTGATTCTATTCTTTCAGTTCATTTCCTTTGTTTATTCGGAGTCTGTCATGCATTCGAGACGGCAAGGTTTCACGCTTGTCGAGTTATTGGTGGTGATCGCCATCATCGGCATTTTGATCGCGCTGCTGTTGCCCGCCGTGCAGGCGGCGCGCGAATCGGCGCGGCGCACGCAGTGCAACAACCATCTCAAGCAGTTCGGCATTGCGCTGCACAACTATCACGACGTGTTCAAAAAGCTGCCCGCGGCCGATTCGTTCTACGTCACGAGTTCGGGCGCCGTGAAACGCGACGACATTTCGCAGCATGCTCGTTTGTTGCCGTATTTGGAGCAGGAAAACGTCTATCAGTACGTCGACTTCAACGTCGAGTGGAGCGACCCCCTCAACTCGCGGGCCGTGCCGCAACGCTTGACCGTGTTTCTGTGCCCTTCGGACAGCCAGCTCAACGTGCCGCCCGCGTACGGGCCAAACAACTACTACGGCAATCAGGGAACGCAGATCCTGTTCGGCGGCATTCCGCCGACGACTCCCGGCGATCCGAACTATGGCATGAAGCCGGCCGACGGCGTGTTCTACACCAACAGCTTTCTTCCGTTCGCCGACGTGCGCGACGGCCTGAGCAACACGGCGGCCTTTTCGGAAAAGGTGACGGGCGACTTCAACAACGGCATCTCGACGGAGAAGTCCGACACGTTCCGGCCGGGAACTTTTCCCGCCACGCCCCAGCAGTCGATCATCGATTGCCGCGCGACCAACGTTTCGAACCTGTCGTTCCAAGGCGTTTCGAACGTGGGCGGGCCCTGGCTGCAGGCGTACCACTCGACGACGTTCTATTACCAAATCGCGCCGCCCAACGACCGTTCGTGCATGTATCCGCCGTTTCGGATCATGACCACGGCCAACAGCTACCATCCCGGCGGCGTGCAGGTCGGCCTCTGCGACGGCTCGGTCCGCTGGGTCTCCGACGGCGTGAATATCGCGGCCTGGTGGGCTTTGGGTTCGCGCAACGGCGGCGAAGCCATGCCCATCGAGTAGCAGGGAGCACGCACATGCCAAGGGAAAATCAACCAATCTCTGCACGTCGCGGCGCCCTGTGGGCCGCGGTCGTCTGCTGCCTGCTGCTGCCCGCTTGCGCCCGACAGAACGTCCCCGCCGAAGCCGACGTGGCGCGGCGGTCGCTCGACGCGGCGCTGGCAAGCTGGAAAGCGGGCGAACAATCCGCCGATCTGGCTCGGCGGACGCCGCCGATCGTGATGGGCGATTTCGCCTGGGAGTCGGGCAGGAAGCTGGCCGATTACCGAATTCCGGAAGCAGCGAGAAACGACGGAGCGAATTTGCACTACCTCGTCGAACTTACGCTCTCCGATTCCCAGGGCGGCTCGAACAAGCAAGAAGTGAGCTACGTTGTCGGCACCGATCCGACGATTACCATCTTTCGCGACTGAACTTCGTCCGTTCCTAATTAAGGAATCAGCCATGCTTCGCACGAAACCTTTTGTCCTGGCGCATCTGGCGCTCTGGGCCGGCGCGACCGCCTTGCACGGCGAAGAGCCGGCGTCGGAAACTCCCAACGCGATCCCGCATACGCGGCCCGCGATCAAGCAGGCGCTCGAAGCCCTGAAAGAGCGGCAGCCTCGCTTGCCGCTGCCGCCGCTGACCGACGCCGAGCGAGCTTCGGGGGGCCGCCCTTCGGTGAATAACGGGCGGATGGCCGCTTACTACCTGCCGGCATCGTGGCGTCCCGCGCGTGCGCCGCGCGGCTCGTCGAAGTCCGACTCGGCGATCGACTACGCGCTGGCGACCGAGTGCTTCTGGATCGTCTCGCGCGCGAACAACTGCCATTACTGACTGGGCCACCAAGAACATAAGCTCGCAGTTGCGGGCTTGAGTGACAACCGGATCGCTTCGCTCGATTCCGATTGGTCGGTCTTTTTGCCGGACGAACGCGCGGCGTTCGCGCTTGCGCGCAAGCTCACGGTCGAGCCGTATACAATCGACGACGCCGACGTCGACGCGTTGCGCAAGCATTTCAGCGACAAGGAGATCGTCGAGTTGGTCTTCACGATCGCCAGGTTCAATTCGATCACGCGCTGGACCGACGCACTGGGCATTCCCCAGGACCAGGGGTTCCGCGACGGCGAGATTCGTTTCGACGCGCCGACCAGCCCGCGATTTCGCGAGGCGAGCAGCCTGGTGGCGCCTTCGGCCGACCAAAAGCGCCCGCCGCTGGCAGGTCGCGCGGAGGTCGAGCGCGCCTTGACCGAATGCCGAAAGCGTTCCGCTCGCGTCGCTTTGCCTGGCGAGGACGAGGCGCGCGCGGCGTTGCCGAGCGGCTGGCAGGACAGGCCCGTGCCGCAGTGGGTGCGGGCGCTGACGCTCTTTCCGCAATCGGGCGTCGCGCAAGCGACGGCCTGCGAGGCGATCGCCAACGAAGGAAGGATCGACAAATTGCTCAAGGCGCAGATCGCCTGGTCGTGCGCCCGCCAAGACCGCGCCTGGTACGCGCTAGCCGACGCCGAGCGCCGCCTGGCGGCGCTCGGCCAACCGGCCGAGCAGGCCATTTCGCTCGACCCGCCCGGCGCAGCGTTGTCGCCGGCGGTCCGCGAGGCGTTGGCGTTCGCCGCCAAGTTGACCGCGGCGCCGCACACGATCGCCGACGCCGACATCGCGCGGCTGCGCAAACATTTTTCCGATCACGAGACGGCCGAGATCGTCTATGTGGCGTGTAATTCCGCGATGTTCGACCGCTTTACCGAGACGCTCGGACTGCCGCTCGAACCCTGATGCGGGTGGCGGTCGAAAAGTGCAGGGCTCGGGAGCTTGCCGCCGCCAACCTTCGCGATCCATTCTTTGTCCACAGTTTGACTCGCCAATGAGCGTCCTTGGAGATCTTCGTCATGTCACAATCGATGAAGTGCTTGCAGTGTGCATCAACTTTTTCCGCGCCGGCGGAACCCGCCGCGCGCGTGGCCTGCCCTCATTGTGGCGCCACGCGCGTCGCCGCCTTGAAGAACGGAGCTTCGACTCCGCAAGGGTCGGTTCCCGCTAGGCCGCCGCTGACGGATGACGACGTACTGGCGTTTTTAGACCAGCGGCCCGTCGTCAAACCGCCGAACAAGCGTTGATGGGAGACGGCGATCTGCGGCCGACGGCCATACGCTTTTTCAGTAGCTGATGCGAGGTTTCTGCCATGCGTATTCAAGAGATTTGGCGCCGAACCCGAATTCAATTCTCGGTAGGCGCCATTGCGTTCGTATGCTCTTGCAGCCAGTTATATGCCGACCCGAACGGCGCCGTCCCGAGCGCGGCGGCGCAAAGTACGAACCAGCCGCCTGCGAATGCTCCGCCCGGCGGCCCGTCGGAGACGATACACGTTCCCCCCGAGCAGGCGGCGGCCGATTGGCTGGAGAAGGCGTTTGCCGGGCAGCAGATGCCCGAGTCGGTGCAGATGCTTGCAGCGATCGCCCGCGGCTCGCAAATGGGACCGGGCGAAGGTTGGTTTGGCCCGGGGCAAACGCGGTACGATTGGAAATGGCTGGCAAGGACAACCGGGGCCGAGGCGGCGGCCGAGATTGCTCCCGAACAGCTTCGCGGGCCAAAAGAGTTTTTTGATCGGCTCGATCGAAACCGGGACGGTCGCGTTACGGCGAGCGATCTCGATTGGTCGGATCGCAACCCCTATGTCCAGCAGTACTATCTCGTCAGCCGTATTCTGCGGCGCATGAACAAGAAAGGCGACGGGCGATTGACGCGCGACGAAGTTCTCGCGTTCTTCGACCGAGCCGCCTCGGGGCGCGAATACGCGACATCCGCCGACCTGGCGGAAACTCTGCTGGCCGGCTTCGGGTCGGGGGCGGGCGCCAATGACGGGCCGACGGCCGAGACGCTTGTTCGCGGCTTGTTCCGAGGCGAGATCGGCTCGCTCAACGCGGGGCCTGCTCTCAACGCCGCCGCGCCCGACTTCAGCCTGAAGACGCAAGACGGCAAACAAACCATCCGCCTTGGCGAGTTGGGCGGTCCGAAGCCGATCGTGCTCGTCTTCGGCAATTTCACCTGCGGGCCGTTCCGTTCGATGTATCCGCTCGTGGATGAATTGTGCAAACGATATCAAGATCGCGCAACGTTTTTGGCGGTTTACGTGCGAGAAGCGCATCCGACGGACGGCTGGCGGATGGAATCGAATGATGCAGTCGGAGTCGAATTAGCTCAACCCGCCACGTATGACGAACGGGTTGCAGTCGCCCAACGGTGCCAGGCCACGCTCAATTATTCAATGCCTCTGGTCGTCGATGAAATCAACGACCCTGTCGGCAATGCCTACAGCGGCATGCCGGCGCGGCTCTATCTCATCGACTGCGAAGGAAAAGTGGCCTACAAAAGCGGGCGCGGACCGTTCGGGTTCAAGCCGGGCGAACTCGAACAAGCGCTGGTGCTGTTGTTGCTCGACCAGCAGCTCAACAGTGCGCCGCCCATCGCCGAGACGACGGAGTGAATGCTATGAACGCGCTCGCGTGTCCCTGGGGAATCTTCAAGAGAGGTCTCGCTCTCATCGCCGTACTATTGTCGGCAACGTTCGCTGCAGCCGACGAGCACTCGGCCTGTTTGCCGATGCTCGACGACGTCTCAGCCTGGGACCGCCTGCCGCCTTTGGAACAAGGGCAGCGGCAGCCGCTGCCGGCGTGGGCGAGGATGCTGGCGGATAGCCTGCCGCGCACGACGGCCGCCATGCTCCAGTTGGACGCCATGCACCGCCAACGCAGCCCTCTCGGCGCCGCTTTGGCGGCGAAAGTGCGTTGGACGGCGGCCAAAGCGAACCGGTGTTCTTATAGCATGGCCGCCGCCGAAGGCGATTTGCGACGCGCCGGACTTGACGATGCCGCGCTGGCGTCCCTTGAGAACGCCCCTGAGACGCCACCCAGCGACGAACAACTGATTTTGAACTTCGCGAGACGGTTGACCCTGGAAGCCGACAAGATCAGCGACGAGGAAGCGGCTCGGGCTGCCAAAGTCCTGGGCGACCGAAATTGGGTGGCGCTCGTGCTCTTGGTCGCACATGCAAATTTTCAAGACCGACTGTTCTTGGCTGTGGGCGCCGTGTCGGACTTGGGGGCGCCGCTTCCGCCTTTCGAAGGGCGATTCGCAAAGGCCGACAAGGATGCCCCGATCGACGTCCCGGAGCGCGTCATGCCCGATTCATCGGCGGCGCCAATTGTGCCCGGGCAAGTCGATGATCCTGAGTGGCGATCGGTCGATTTCGGTCAATTGCAGGCCAACTTGGACTTGCAACGCCAGCGCAGCGGCCGGATTCGCGTCCCGACGTGGGAGGAAGTCGCCGAAACGCTGCCCGAGGATCAACGTCCGAAGCGTCCGGTCCATATTCGTTGGTCGCTCGTTTGCCGCGGCTATCAGCCCGAGCTGGCGGCCGGCTGGGGGGCCTGTACGCGCGCGTTCGCCGAAGAGTCGAAACAGGACCGCGTGTTCGAAGAGAGCTTGTTTTGGGTCATTACCCGAACGATCCACTGCTTTTACTGAATGGGCCACACCGAGATGCTGCTCGCGGTCGCGGGCTTGGAAAAAGACGCTCTGGAAGAACGAACGAGGCGATTGGCGAGTCGAGATTGGTCCGGTTTTTCGCCGGCCGATCGATTCGCGTTTATGCTCGCACGCAAGCAGGCGAAAGCGCCCTGGACGAGCACGAAATCCGATGCTTGCGGCTTGGTCGAGCGTTTCGGCCCACATCGTGCGCTCGACGTGCTATGGTGGTCGTGCCGCTGCCATTATATGACGCGCGTTGCCGATGCATTTCAATTGCCGCTTGAGACGGAGAACGTTTTTGTAAGCCCGGATGAAAAAAAGTAGTATCGATCAAAGGCTGCACTTCAACGGCGAAGACCTGACGATCGAAGCCGTCTGGCGGTTGCGCGACGGGTTCTTTCCGCCGAAAAAAGAAACGTTGCGTGGTTGATGGCCGAAACGCTAATGCTTCGAGTTCGTAGGAGACGCCGCGACGAGCCGGCTGAGCTTGCGGCCGGTCGTGTTCAAGGGATAACCATCGAAATCGTCGGGCGAGACCCAGCGCAATTCGGCGCCGGTTGGCGGGCGGCGCGAGGCGGAAACGTAATCGGCCAGATGACAGGCGAGCGTGATGCGGAACCGCGTGACGCCGTGCCGCAAGGTGGTCAGCAACTCGCGCGGCCGGGCGAGGACGCCGGTCAGCTCGCGCAGCTTGTCGGCCAGCTCGCGATCGAGCGTTTCGTCTTCGGCCGCGGAGACCGCAAAACGCGGAAAATCCCACAAGCCGGCCCAGCGGCCGCCGTCGCCGCGCCGCAGCAACAACACCTGCCGGCGGCGACGCACGACCAACGCCGCTTCGCGCACGCTTTCGAAGTTCGGCTTGCGGCGCATGGGCGGCACGACTTCTTGCAGGGCGTCGCGATTGGTCGGGCAAAGCGACATGGCCGGGCACTGCTCGCACGCCGGCTTGCGCGGCGTGCAGACCAGGCTGCCGAGTTCCATCAGCGCCTGGTTGAGCTCGCCCGAGCCGCGCCGCGGCAACAAATCTTCGGCGAAGGCCCACAGCGTCTTCTGGCCCTCGGTCTGTTGCGGATCGCCGCGATAGGCCAACAGGCGGCTCAGAAGGCGGATCGTGTTGGCTTCCAAAATCGGCGAGCGGGCGTCGTAAGCGATCGAGGTGATGGCGCCGGCCGTGTAGCGGCCGATGCCGGGCAAGGCCAGCACCGCCTCGAACTCGCGTGGAAACTGTCCGGCGTGCTCGGCGACAATCACCTGCGCCGCCCGATGCAGTTGCCGCGCCCGGCGATAGTAACCCAGCCCTTCCCAGAGCCGGAGCACCTGTTCTTCGGGCGCCGCGGCCAGCGCCTCGACCGAAGGAAAGGCGAGCAAAAATCGCGAAAAGTAACCGGAAACCGTCGCCACCTGCGTCTGTTGCAGCATGATCTCGCTGACCCAGATGCGGAACGGGTCGCGCGATTTCCGCCACGCCAGATCGCGGGCGTTCCGGCGATACCAGGCCAGCAAGCGGCGGCGGAAACTCTGCTTCCAGGCCGTGGCCGGCCAGGCCGATTTCAGGCCGGCGCCATGCGCTTCCTTTGCGATCGACATGCGTGCGGCCGCTTCTTTCACGGCAAGAGTTTATTCGGGCGCCCAGTCGAGGCAATGTATCAGACCGCGGCGGATTTCATCCAGGGGCCGCTCGGAGGGCGATGGCCTCAGGGGCCCTCGGGCGATAAACTGCTACTGCTTAACTTACCTGCTCTTGTCAGCCAAACCTTGTCCGCCAAACGCAAATCAAAACCCGATCGCGGTTCGCAGCCGGCGGCGTCCGACGAGCAGAACCTGCTGCGCCGGCGCCGCACCGAGTTGCGCGTGCGCCGCCGGCCGAACGAAAACGCCTGGGAGTTGGTCCACCCGCGCTGCGCGCTGGAGCGAATGGAAGACCTCGAGGAAGTGCAGCACATGCTCGACGCCGGCGAGGTCGACGTGGCGATCGACGAGCTGCGCTGGCTGCTCGACGGGTGCAGCGATTTCGTCGCCGCCCATCGCCTGCTGGGGGAATTGGCCCTGGCCGACGGCGACCTGCGGCTGGCTCGCGGGCACTTCGGTTACGCCTACAACGTCTGCATTTCGGCCCTGCCGCCGCGAGGCTTGCCAGGGCCGCTGCCCTATCGCCTGCCAGTGAACCAGGGCTTTTTCGAATCGGCCAAGGGGCTGGCCTGGTGCCTGCACGAACTCGACAAACGGGAAATGGCGCTCGACATTCTCGACCAGGCGCTCAAGTGCGATCCGACCGACCCGCTCGGCCTGCGGGCCTGGCAAACCGCATGGCGGGCCGAACCGCGCACGCCCGAGTCAAGTGACGGAAAGTAGCTCCGGGCGCCCTCGCGTGCATGGAGGTCCGGGCCGCGCCAGCCGAAAAAAGAGAATCGCGAAATCGCGAAAGGACGAAAACGCGACGGGTGGCTGGGTCTGAGCCTAGGCGAAGCCCCAGTTCTCTGGGGCATCGCTCCGCTCTGCCGCCAGCCACCCCCAAGGTCGTCTGCGCCCGTCCAATCAGCATTGCAGGAGCACTAGAGCTGCGCCCGGGCACAATCGCCCGTCTGTCATTGTGGGCGAGGGCGCCCGTCCCTCCAGGAGTGAAACGGAGCGGCGCTAGTCAGCTTGCGGCGCGACGAGCTCGTGCGTGCCGGGCTTGAAGTAAGGCGAGGCGCCGGCGTACTTGACGACCGCCTGCTTGCGGGCCTTCGCGGCCAACTGCAAAAAGTGGTCGCGAGCCCACGACTCGGCCAACGCGCGGCGCCGGCTCTGCCACGTCTCGCGGCCGGGCTTCACGTCGGTACACTCGATCAGGTGAACGCCAAAAGGCGAAACCACCGGCGGGCTGATCTCGCCCTTTTCCAGCCGAAAGGCCGCGGCCGCGAAGGCCTCGGCCATTTGACCGTGGCGAGCGATGAAGCCCAAGTCGCCCCCTTGCCGCTTGCTCGGCCCGGCCGAGTATTTTTTGGCCGCCGTGGCGAAAGTCGGCTTGCCGGCCGCGATTTCTTCGCGCAGCTTTTCGGCCTGCGCCCGAGCGGCATCGACCGCCGCGCGATCGGCGCCGTTCTCGATCCGCCACAAGATGTGGCTCACGCGCAGCTCCGTGCCGTCGAAATCGCGACGATGCTCGCCGAAGTATTTTTCCAATGCTTCGTCGGTCAACGTTTGTTCGAGATACAGCGTCCAGGCCGCGTCCCAGGCCAGCCGGCGGCGGACGAGCGGCTCGGTCAACGCATGCTTCTGCAAAAAGTCTTCGAAGGAGAGTTGCTGCGTCGTCAGCCGCTCTTTCAAGTCGGCCACGAGATCGTCGACCTGGTCGTCGGTCGGCGCGAAACCTTGCTTGGCGAGCGCCGCATACACCAGCCGGCGATTGATCAACTGCTCGAGCGCCTCGGCCTCGAGCATCTGCCGCTGCTGGCCCGTCGCGTCGCGCGCACTGGGCGTATCGGCCAGCAGCTCGTCGATCTCGACCGCAAAAATCCGTTCCTCGCCGACCGTCGCGACGACGGCCGATTTCGGCTCGGCAGCGGCCGGCGCCGCGGCCCAAAGGGGCCAGGCCCAGGCTGCCACAAACCAGGCGGCCGCAAACCAAGCGATCGCCCTTGTCAGGCGGCGGCGAAAGAGGGGGTGAACAAAAGGGAAAATCACGGCAACTCCAGGTCCTTCAATTCATATTCCAGCGGCATGCTGACGATGGTCGTCGGCGTGCGGTATATGAAAGTGTAGCCTTTAAGTCCGCCGGGGACGTCGAATAGATAGGACATGCCGACTTCGTTTTCCGTTTCGCGGGTCGTTTCCATGGCGGCATAGCGAACGGTTTCCTTTTCCTTCCCGCCCGATTCGAGAAACGCCGGATTGTTGAACACCCAGCCGCGATACGATTCCAACGCGCCGGAAGTCTTGTCGAACACCACGCGCACGCGAATTTCCCAAACGGCGTTGTTCTTGCGGACTTCGTCGAGCACCACCGTGACGTTCGCCTTGCGGCGCTCGACTTTCTTGGCCTTTTCCAAGCCCGTGAAGCGGAACGTTTCCTGCTTGCCGGGCAACAGCACCGAAAGCTTGCCTTTGAGGCTGGCGATTTTCTTCACGCTGCGATCGGGCAAATCGAACAGCACCGGCAATTCGACCGACCGCATGTCGGAGTCGATGGGAAACTCCAACTCGTTGCCCGTCATCGCCAGCGGAACGTCTTGGCCCTGATCGTCGACGGCCGCCAACCCGTCGACCGGCTGCATAATCACGATCGGCTGCAAGCGCGGCTCCAAGGAGGTCTCGACGATCAACTGCAGCGTGTGGCTCTCCGGGTTGCGCAGATCGCGGCGGGCGACGAATTCGGTTCCCTCGAAGCGGAACGCGCCGGAATAGGCGGCCTGCGAGAACCGCGGCAGCGGCGAGCCGTCGCGGTTGACGATCGCCACGCCTTCTTCCGACGCGAAGTTGTAGACGTTCAAATCGGCCTGATCCAGAATCTGGTCGAGCGCCGCCCAAAACGGCGTCTTGTCGAAATCGATTTTCAGCTCCGGATCGGTCGCGTCTTGGCCGAACTCCTCGCGCAGATCGTAAATCTTGTTGCCGGTTTGCTCGCTGATTTCGGCCACGATTTTCGACAACGGCAGCGCGTCTCCTTTGAGCGTCACGGTCGTGCCTTTGACGGAATTCTCGGCCTGCGAGCGCTCGAAATGGGCGCGAATGGCGTCGAGCTTCAAGGCCACGCCGGCCGCCATGCGATCGGATTTTTCCGGCAGGAATTCGAGCGCCGCCTCGCCCAGCTCCAGCAGCTTCTTTTCTGCGGCGTCGCGACTGGCCTTTTCCGGCGCGTCGAGTTGGATCACCAGCTTGCGAACCTGGGCCGCCAGGTCAGCCTGTTCTCGCGAAGCGGCGTCGGCCTTGGGCTTTTCAGCGGCAGATTCCGCCTGGCCGCACGCAATCACCCCCGCCACGAACCAAGTCGTTAACATGGCCCGGCTCCCTTGGTTGAATTCCGGCCGAAAAGATAGGAGAACGGCCCCGCGGCCGCCCGGTTCCGCTTATTCTACGGCGCAGATGGCGGGCATGCCAGGATCCATGCCTGGGGGTAGTGTCTTAAAGTTGAGTTGGTCGCCCACACTAACCCGAAGCGCCAGCGAGGAAATGAGCCGATTCTGCCTCGCTTGCGCTTCGGGTTAGTGTCTACTTGCCGCTCCCCAACTCAACTTCAAGACACTACCTGCCTGGGCGGGTGAATTCGCCGGGTTTACAAGCCCGCCGCGCGCCGGCAAACTTTGGCCACGGCGGAGAAGTCGTCGGCCTTGTGCCCCTGGTTCATGGCCTCGGTGTAAAGCTGAAAGGCGGCCGCCGAGACCGGCAGCGGCACCTGATGCGCCTCGGCCAGATCGAGCGCCAGCGCCAGGTCTTTGCGCATCAGCTCGGTCGTGAAGTAAGCCGGGTACGAGTCGGCCAACACGAACTTTTCGGCGCGAGCCTCGAACAGCGTCGAGTTTCCGCTGGAGACTTTGACGACGTCGATCATCGCCTGCAAATCGGCGCCGGCTGCTTGGGCCAGCGCAAAGCCTTCGCCGACGAGCGCCATGATGCCGCCGCCGATCAACTGGTTGACCAGCTTGATCGTCTGCCCGGCGCCGAGCGGCCCGACGTGAAACAAATGCTTGCCCAGTGCTTCGAGCACGCCGCGGCAGCGCTGGAAATCGGCCGCGGCGCCGCCCGCCATGATGGCCAGCGTGCCGGCCGCCGCGCCGCCGGGTCCGCCGGAGACGGGGGCGTCGAGCATGCCCATGCCGGCCTCGCTCAAGCGCGCGCCAATCCGCTGCACCGTCGCGGGCCCGATCGTGCTCATGTCGATGAAGCATTTGCCCGGCGCCGCCGCCTCGATCACGCCGCCGGGGCCCAAGGCGACGTCGGTTACGTCGGCGTCGGCCGTGACGATCGAGATCGTGAATTCCGAGGCCCGGGCGGCTTCGGCGGCGGTGGCGACGTGGCGGGCGCCCAGGGCGGTAAATTCCGCCGCGACTTCCGGGCGGCGCGAGCAAAACGTCAGCGAATGCCCGGCGCGAATGAGATTTCGGGCCATCGGCCCGCCCATCGTTCCCAGACCGATGAATCCTACGGCGCTCATCTGTTTCTCCTGGAGGTGCGTCAAAGTGCGAAGATATCGGTCGCAGCGCCGGGGTTCAAGCGTTGCGCCGGCCCGACGGCCGGAAACGATCGCACAAGCCGCGAGCCGCGAGGGCCGTGAAAGCCGCTTGCCGCGCAACAAGTCGTGTCCTAGCTTTGCAGAGCCAGGAGATTGCGGATTCGGCAGGGCGTCTGAGCGTCTCTTATCGAAACCGCAGCAATAATTTACGCTTCCAAGTAACGACGAGGCGCCGAAGATGGCCGAGTTGGCAACCGATTCACCGCACGCATTGACACGGATTCTCCAAGGCGCCCAATTGCCGGCTTTGCCGCAAAGCGCGATTCGACTTTTGGAACTCTCGCAAAATCCCAAGAACGGACCGGTCGAGTTCGCCTTGCCCATCGAGACCGACCCGGGCCTGGCCGGGCAGGTGCTGAAGTTCGTGAACTCGGCTTACTTCGGCTTTTCTCGTGAGATTTCCAGCGTCAAATTGGCGATCACGATGGTCGGCATTCGCACTATCAAGAACTTCGCCCTGTGGAGCGCCGTGTTCAGCCTGATGCCGAACCCGAAGTGCGGTCCCTTCGATCTGAAGAGCCTATGGCAAGACTCGCTGCGGCGGGCCTTGTTCGCCCGCTCGTTCGGCAAGCTGTTGGGCATGCGCGAGGCCGAAGAGCCGTTTGCCGCGGCGCTGTTGCAAGATATGGCGGTGCCGCTGTTGGCGAAGCAACTGCCCGACGATTACGTCGAAATGCTCCAAATGCGCGAGCGGGGAAAGGTGCGGCTTTCGCAACTCGAAAAAGAGCGATTCGGCTGGACGCACTACGATGCGGCGGTGCGCATGGGTCAGCAATGGAATCTGCCCGAGGAATTCATCACCCTGATCCAGCACCACACGACGCTCGACGATATGCTCAGCGACCCACAGACCCCTCCCGGCCGGCTGGCCGTGGCCTTGTCGGCCTTGTTGCCGGCGGGCGCCGACGAAGGTTGGCACGAATGTGCGCAGTTCGATCGCGGCTTCCAGCAATTGTGCCCGGCGGGGGGGCCGTCGGCCCTGGAATTCCTCGAAAAAATCGACCACGAATTCCATGATTTCGCTCCGCTGCTGAAGATTTCCGTTCCGGCGAAATCCCTGGCGGCCAGCTATCAAGAAGCCGTTCAGCCCGTGAATTAACTCGCGCCGGGCTGCCGCCTGGCAGCGCTCCGAAGGCAAGCCCGGGCGGCTCGCACAGCTTCGAATCCTATCGAGCGTTCGCCGCCGCGAACGCATGCAGCCGCTCGCGGCGCGATGGACTCTTGGCTCGGTTGATTTCAATCCAGACGCGGACCGGCGAAAATTTTTGCCGTTAATCGAACGCGGGCTATCAGTTCGGTCGGCGCCGAAAAGCTGGCATTTGGGATTTGCCCGACTCGTGAGTAGAATCACAATGAGAGTGGCGAGACGAGGCATCCGACAGGGAGGAAGCTGAACCGTGACGGGCGGCAACCGGATCCGATTGCAGCGAATTCTGCGCGAAGTCGAGGGTTATCTGGAACTCGAGATGCCCCAGGCGGCGCTGGAATTGTTGAATCGCATCCAGGAGCCGGGGACCTTTCGCGGCCAGCAGTTGTACCTGACGGGCGAGGCGTTGCGTTCGCTCCAGCGCTACCGCGACGCGATCGCCCCCTTGGAACAAGCGGCCGATCTGCAGCCCAGCAATCTCCGCGTTTGGATGGCATTGGGCTGGTGTCAAAAACGCCTGGGTCGGTTGGATCTGGCGATTGAAGCGCTGGAGCGGGCCGAAGAGGTCGCCCCCGAAGAGGCCGTGGTGCCTTACAATCTGGCCTGCTACTGGAGCCTGGCCGGCAAAAAGCAGCAGGCTTTGAGCTATCTCTCGCGGGCGATCGCGATGGATCCGGAGTTCCGAGAGCGGATCCACGACGAGTCCGACTTCGATCCGATCCGCTCCGATCCCGAGTTTCGGGCTTTGAGTGAGATTATCGTCTGATTCAGCGGAACAGCCAGACGAAATAGGCGAACACCGCTGCAATCACGGCAACCATGCCGACCGCCGCAGCGATCACTCGCAGGTTCGGCGGTTCCGTTTCGGCTTCCGCCTCCTCGGCAGGCGCCGCGGTTGGGGGCTCGCGGCGGAACTCGTGGCCGCACCATTCACAGCGCGGCAGATAGCCCGGTTCGAACGGCTCGTCGCAGATCGGGCAGATCAAGAGTTGCGGCTCGCCGGTTTCCTGGTCCGTCGGGGGCATGTCGCCGCTCAGGAAATGCGCGCCTGCGGTCTGGCAGATCGGGCAAACGGCCGTTCGCGGCCGGCCGCAACGAGGGCAGACTGCCAGTGTAACAGGCGTCACGCGGGGTTCGACGCTTTCTGCTCGTCGCTCGCGATGGGCGGCGACCGTTTGGCGGTCGAACTCTTCGGCAAGCTTCCTCGCTTGCTCGGCGTGTTCGTTCGCCACCAGCACGCGCGCCGTGGCCCAACCCAACGGCAGTTCGCCCGCCAAAACTTGAACGTTGTCGTTGACCACCAAGGCGTCGATGCCTTCTTCGGCCAGCAGATTCTTCAATTCGTATGCGTCGAACGACGTGGCCGCGGCGTAGATTTCAGTCGGCTGGTCGGACATGAGAGCGCATTCAGGCATGCTCAACGGGCATTGCGATATCTCATTTGAATTCTAGCAGCGTGTCAAACGTAGGCTGGGCGCTAGCCCCTTGTTGTTCTTCACATCTTTTCCGCCGGATTTCCCGGATCGTCTTCGGCCACAACTTTTGCGTAGCCCAGGCATTTATGCCTGGGAACTTGTTCGACGCGCGTCCGTTTTTCCCGATGGGCGCCTCGCGGCCGCCAGCGGCGGCCGCGAG